>OCTW011533855.1_pt1 | contig 15667 bp, 14 predicted proteins | sample 1539671 | NCBI WGS metagenome assembly OCTW01 (sample SAMN02144230, study PRJEB22623) | gut metagenome | biome: sheep rumen | host: Ovis aries | place: New Zealand
TAGAGGATTAAGAATTAAAACTAGAAGAGGTAGAGGACAAATTGGTGAAGTAACCAATATTAAATTTAACAATATATTTATGGATAATGTTAAATGTCCTTTTGTAATAAATATGTATTATAATATGGGTTCTAATGGAGCCCCATTAGATCCAATAGTTCATAAACATGAATTTTGTGAATTTAATGAATTAACACCTGTTATGGGCAAATTTATATTTAAAAATATAAAGGCGATTAATTGCCACTATCAAGCAGGATTGTTTCTTGGATTAGCCGAGTCTCCAATTGAAGAAATAGTTTTAGAAAATGTCTCACTTTCATTTAATAAAAATGCTACAAGTGGATATTGCGATATGTATGAAGGAAGACAAAAGAAATTAAGAGAAGGTTTTTATTTGGAAAATGTAAAAAAATTTAGGGAAAAGAATGTTAATGTAGAAGGATTTATAGGCCAAAAATATATTATAATAAATAATGGTTAGGAGAATTTAAATATGAAAAATTTATTATTTACATTAAATGCCATCTTACCTATAGTTTTACCTATTCTACTTGGCTTTTTACTTCAAAAGATTAAGATGTTTGATAAGGATTTTTTTACAAAAGTTAATAAATTTGCTTTCAAGATTCTAATACCAATTTCTTTATTCAAAAGTCTTTATACAGCGGACATTAAAACAATTAATGTTAAGTTTTTGATTGCAGCATTAGTAGCTTTATTAGTATTATTCGTAATCGGAATGGTAATCGTTACATTGTTTGTACCTGATAAGAAACAAAAAGGTGTAATACATCAAGTATTGTTTAGATCTAATTATGCGATTATAGGTATTCCTCTTGCTACAGCACTTGCTGGACCTGAAGCAGAAGCTCAAGCTTCTATAATTGCAGCAATATCTGTTCCTACATTTAATATTTTAGCTGTTATTGCTCTATCAATGTATGATCATGAAGATGGACAAAAAGTATCAATTAAATCAATTTTAAAGAAAATTGTTACCAATCCATTAATAATTGGTGTATTTGCTGGTTTACTTGTTATTGGAATTAGAGCTATTGTTAGTGCATGTGGTGGAAATGGTAATATTGATGTAGATAGTATGGATAATTATTCAATGGGTTATTTTGCAGTTAAGACTATTTCTAATTTAGCAGCATGTGCTACTCCTATGGTATTAGTAGCACTTGGTGGAAAATTTGAATTCTCAGCTGTAAGTAAGCTATGGAAACAAATTACTTTCTCAACTATTACAAGATTGTTTATTGTTCCTGCGGTAATGATTGTGATTTTCTATTTCCTAGGATTTAATAGTGCAATTTATGTATCAATATTAATTGCGTTATTTGCAACTCCAGTTGCAGTATCAAGTGCACCTATGGCTGAAGAAATGGGACAAGATGGAGAATTAGCTGGTCAACTTGTTGTATGGACTTCAGTTGGTTCTGCAATTTCATTATTTATAATTATTATGATTTGTTCATCAATTGGTATATTCGCAGCTTAATTATATTTAAATTTCCATAAATAATTAAAATTAGATAACTTTAGTGGTTATCTATTTTTTTTATTTTCAAAGATAATTCATAATGAGAAAAGACATATTAATATTTTTTTAGTATAATGAAAATGGTGATTAAAAATGTTAGTTAAAAAAGGTTTAATGAATTTTTTTCGGCTATTAAAACTATATATTCCAGCTTTAGGTATATTATCATTAGGATTAATTATTGGATTAGCTTTATTTTTTAATATTGCAAGAAATAGTATTAATGATTTAATAAAAGTAGTAGAAACTACTGTTAGTGATTCTAAATCTTTAAATTTTGATTCTTTTAAAAATAGCATATTAGATTCGTTAAAAACATTACCCTGGAATAATTTTTTTGAAGCTATAGGAAAACTATTTAATAAAAACTTTTTAGTGGATGCATTTTCATCTGCTATAAAGAATATGATAGGAGAAGAATTATATTTATCTTCAGGTCTTTCTCAAAATGTTGGAAATACAGCTACGCAATTTACAACTGGATTTTTATCATTTGCATTTTGTTTTTTAACATCTTCACTTGTGTCAATGTTTTACACGAAAACAATGTGTAAAAAAGAATTACAAATGAAGATTCCGTTTAAGAAGTTTATAATTGTAAAAGTTTTTGGAATCATATTGAATTTCATATTGGTTGGTTTATTAACTTATTTACTTGGTTTCTTTCCTTTTTTAGCATTTTTGACCGCAATATTTATTATTTTAATAAATCAAGCTATTTCATTAGTTGAAGCTTATTTTTGTAGAGAAAATAAAAAGCTTAAATTTAAAAATGTATTTAGTTTTAAAATTATATTACAATTAGTTGCGGTGATTATAATAGTTTCATTAATTATTTCTTTGATTAGTTTTATTTTAATACTAGTTACAAATCAAGTTTCAGCATATATATTAACATTACCATTAATCTTTGTGTTTAACGCAGTTGTTGCGTATAACGCTTATTCTTATGTTAAAGATTATTATAGTGATAAGAAAAAAGAATGTAAAAAAAATTAATAATATGCTATAATTTATTTGTAAAGGGGCGTGGTTTTATGGCAACAATATATCATGTTTCAAAAAGGGATGAATCAGGTAGAGAATGGAAAGTTTTCATTCAAGGTTCTGATAAAGTTATAAAATTATTTAAAACTCAGGCCGAAGCTCTTAATTATGCTAAAAGTTTAGTTAAGAATAAGGATGATGGTTCTAGTGTTAGGCTTCATGGCCTAGATGGTAAAATTAGAAAAATGTAAAAAAATTCCTATATAGCAAACTATATAGGATTTTTTCTATCTTTTGAAATTTTTAAATGATAACATTGATAAAAAAATTAATAAGATATTTACACATATCAATGAAATTGGTAAATAAGAACTAGTCTTGGCTTTTAATTCTTCAAAGAAAAACAATAGAACCCATAATGTATTGAAGAAAAATACTAATAATATTGATTTTAATGTTAACTTAAAATTAGACCATTTTGAATGTGATTTTTCTAAATCTGTCTTCATTATAATATTGCCCTCCATACAAATAAGATTATTAGAACTATATTTAGTATGATTGATGAATAAATTACTAAAGAAAAATATTTTTTATCAGTTTTATGATGAAAAACTATACGTCCAAAGAATGCACCAAATGAACCACCAAATGCTGATAAAAATAATAAAGTCTTTTCTTTTGTCCTTTCTACTCCTTTAATAGCTTTTTTCTTATCTTTTCCAAATTCTATGAAAGTAATTAATGATACAATTAGTATATATATAATAAAACATAGTAATATTATTTTTTTATAGCCCATTTTTAAACCTCCATTATATTTATTATATATTATTTTAATAGATTTAGGCACCATATTAATTGCAACTATTTATAAAAATGGTATAATAAATTTACAAAAGGTAGGAGAAAGGAGATAAATATGGCTGAGTTATTAGAATTTAAATTTGATACTCAAATGCTTATTGCAGGTGAGAATTTAGATGAAGATGAAATAAATGATTACATCACAGATCATTTTGAAGGTGACTGTTTATTAGTAGTTGGTGATGATACTCTAATCAAGATTCATTTCCATACAAATAGACCTTGGGAAGTTCTTGAATATGCTTCTACGCTAGGTGATTTACACGATATTGTAGTTGAAAATATGCAACGCCAAGCAGAAGGATTAAAAGGTTAAAATGTCACGATATAGATATATAGTGAATGATGGGGGAAAGATGGTTATCGACTATCTTTCTTCTTTTCATTTAGGTAAAGAAAAAATTAAATATTTTAATCAATCAAATACAATTTATATAAATAATAAAGAATCTAATTTAAAAACTGTATTAAATAAAGGTGATGAATTAGTTCTTGTAAATGATGATAAACTTACTCTTAAGCCAATGGCAAAAAAGATAAATATTTTATATGAAGACGATTATTTGCTTATAATTAATAAACCTGTTAATATTGTTATTCATTCTGATGGAAATGAAAATTGCGATAATACTTTATCTAATGCTGTGGCGTATTATTACAAAAATAAGGGATATGATATACCTGTAAGATATGTTCATAGACTTGATAAAGATACAACTGGAATTATTATTTTTGCTAAAGATCCTTTAACAGAAGCTTATTTAGCAAACTTAATAGAAACAAGAAGTTTACATAGAGATTATCTTGCGATTGTCAGTGGAAAAATTAAAAACGATCAAGTAATTAATAAGCCTATTGGAAGAGATAGACATGTTAATGGTAAATATAGAATAAGTGAAAGTGGAAAAGAGGCTATTACTTTTGTAAAAGTTATCGAAACTAAAGAAAAATATTCTTTAGTTAGACTATCATTAAAAACTGGAAGAACTCATCAAATAAGAGTTCATTTATCTAGTATAGGTCACCCAATTCTTGGGGATAAATTGTATGGTGGTAATTTGAACTTGATTCAAAGGCAAGCATTGCATAGTTATTATGTAAAATTTAAATCAATTGATGGTAAATTAATTGAAGTTTATGCTAAATTACCATTTGATATGGAGAAAATAGTAAAATTTTAAATTTTATTGTATAATAAACTAAAGGTGATAATGTGGATCAAAAGTTTATACAATTAGTCGACTTATTAGAAAATGAACCAAGGCTTTATGCAGATAAAGCATTTTCTTATATTAGAGAAAATATAAATTTTGGTAATAATAAAGAAGACTTCGTTAATTTTTTAAGAGAAAAATCAAAAAATAGTACAAATCCCATTTTAATGGCTGTTTTTTATTTTACTCTTGCAAGATGTCAATTTATAGATCAAATTGATAATTCTTTAAAAAATTTAGATGAAGCCTTAAAATATATCATGACTGTCCATGATTATCAAAAACTTGATTTATATTATTATATATTGAGCACTAAAGTTGTATATTACAACATACAAGGTAATTTATTTGATTCATTTATTTTATCAACTAAAGCTATTACACAATTAGCACCAGGAAATAATATAAATGCATTATGTGCATTTGATGTTAATTTAAGTTATATAGCAAATGAATTAGGATACCCTGAACAAGGATTATTAGCCTTAGATAGTTTTAAAGAAAATAGAAAATATTTATCAAATTATGTTCGTATCCAATTATCAAAAGCGTATTTATTAACTTATTCAAATCTTAAGAAATTTGATTTGTATTTAAATGAAATAGAAAAACTTAAAAAAAGTGATTTAAGTGAGAAGAATGTTGATATAGCATATCTTAATTATTATGTATATAAAAATGATCTTTCTAATGCAACAAAATATAAAGATATATTAGAAGAAAAATATTTAACTGATAAATTAAATTTTAAACTTGAATCACATTTTTATTTGAGTCTTGCTAGATATTATTATCTTGCAAAAGACTATGAAAAAAGTTATAAATATTATTATGCAATTATAAATAATAGACAATATTATTTTGGACAAAGTATAAAAGTTTTAAAAGAATATTTAAAATTATTATATGCATTAAAGAAATATGATTTAGCTTTTGAAGTATATGAAAAAATTGAAGAAATTTCTGATACTAATAGAAAAATATTAATGACAATTGTTAGTGATACTAGTTTTAAGGAATATGCTTTAATAGATGAAAATTATCAAAATATAATGGCTAGAATGGATGATGTTACTGCATTCTTAAATGAAGCTGTTAGAAATAGTGATACTATTTATTTGTTAAATAGATTCTATGGACTTATTGATAAATTTTGTCCAAATTCAAAATTGAGAATTGTAATAAGAAAAAAAGATGGCTTATATAAGTTTGAAAAAGGATACACAGACTTTAAGAAGTTTAAAAGCGCTCATGCTTTAGATGTTTTTAATGGTAAGCCACTTACACATGTTTCACCATTAATGAGACATTTTACTGATGGTTATAATCATGTCTACCCAATGAGACATGGAGATTATATTGATGGATATGTTTTATTCGATGATAAATTTTTAAGTTATCAAGATGATACTACTAAAAACGTTGCGATTGAAGTTGTATCAGCATTATTTAATGCCTTTAGAAATAATCAAAGAATAGAAGAACTTGTTAAAAGTTCTAGATTAGATCCATTAACTAAAACTTATAACAGACAAGCTCTTGATAGTTATTTAAAGAATTTTAATTATAATCACACATATCTAATAGAAATAGATATCGATGATTTTAAAGGCGTAAATGATACATATGGTCATCCTGCAGGTGATGATGTATTAAAGAAACTTGCGTCATTACTTAAGAAATATTTTAATGATTCTGTATTTAGAGTTGGTGGAGAAGAATTTATTATTATTTCATCTCTTAGAAAAGATGAAATATTAACTAGATTTAATGAGTTAAATTCTACACTTAAAAAATCACCAATGATTTATGCAAATAAAGAAATTCCTATTACTATTTCTTTTGGTGGAGTAATTATCAATAGTTATAAAGATTTTAAGAATGCGTATGTAGCTTCTGATAAAATCTTATATGAAATGAAAAAAGATGGTAAAGATAAAGGTAAGTTAGAATAGGAGAAATTATATGAGTCAAGCGGATATTATTACCTTAGTAGCCAATATTATTAACGGTATTGGTCTATTCTTTGTTGCACTTAGTATGGCATTTAAAAGAAAAAAATCTATTATCTTTTGTCAAGCAATTAATCAAGTATTCTCAGGTATAGCCTATACAATGCTTGGTGGTATTTCTGGTTTAATGTTATGTATTGTGACCCTTACAATGGATATATTTATTTTCTTTGATAAGCAAACAAAATTATTAAGTATTATTTTTGCTACCTTAACATTTGTATTAGGTACAATTGGTGTTGTTATTTCAGGTGTTCAAGCATATAATGGTTTGGTTGCTAAAGTAAATTCTGGAGAATTTGAAGCTTCAAGAATTGCAGCAAAAATGATTGTAGAAATAAGTATATCTTATTTCCCTGTAATTGGTACTACAGCATATAACATTTTTACATTAAGAAGAAAAACAAGTATGTTTGTACTTCGTCTTTCATTCTTAATTTCATGCTTGTTATGGGCTATATTTAGTTACTATATTAAATCTTATGTTGGAGCTGCATTTAATGCGTTTGCAATATTAGTTAATATTGTTAAATCTATTATTATTAAGCGTGATGAGATTAGACAAAATGAATATGCAAATCAAGTTGCTAGAATGCATGAAACAGTAACAACAGACGAATCATTAATAGATAGTGCTAGAGAAGGATCTGATGTTATATTTGATTTTGATCCTAGTGAGGCAAAGACAAAAGAATAGAAACTTCGAAAGAAGTTTTTTTTCTTTTTTTGTCTCAATTTGATTTTAAAAGCTTTGTTATTTATTTTTTAATTGACTAAAATTGCTAAAAATGTTAAATAAATTGAGCAATATTCTTTTATTATTTTGAAAATAGTTATAAAATATAAGAAATATTTTAAAAGGAGAAAAAATATGGAAAAAAATTTAAATTGGGATTTAAGCGCTATTTATCCAAGCTATGAAAGTGAAAAATATAAGAATGATTTATCTAAATTAGATAAGATAATTAATGAATTAATTGATGCTGGTAAACATTTTGATCATAATGATGAAACTAAATGTTTAGAAAAATTTATTACTTTAGAAGAACAATTGACTACTTTAGTAGAACCTTTATTTCAATATTCAAGTCTTCAAACAAGTACTAATGTAAATGATTCATTTGCAAATACTGAGATTGCTAAAATTTATCAAAAACTTCAATCTTTAGTTAGTACTAATGTTAACTATGATAAGTTCATTAAAAGTGTTAATATTAATAAAGTATGTGAAGAATCTGAATTATTAAATAAATATAAATGGAACTTAGAAAACGATAAGAAGAATGCAAAGCATAGATTATCTGATAAAGAAGAATTAATTCTATCAAAATATGATCAAATTGCTGGTTCATCTTGGTCTGATTTACAATCTAAATTAACTTCTAATTTAAAAATTAAAGTTGAAGGATTTGATAAAGAAATGCCATTAGCTGAAGTTCGTAACTTAGCTTATTCTAATGACCCTGTTGTAAGAAGAAATTGCTATGATGCTGAACTTAGAGCTTATCCTTTAATTGATGAACCAATTGCAATGGCTTTAAATAATATTAAGCGTCAAGCTAATATTAATGTAGAACTTAGAGGATATAAGTCTGTTATTGATATGACACTTCAAAGAGGTCATATGAAAGAAAAGACTTTAAATGCTTTAATTGATGCGATTAAGCAAGAATTACCAAAACTTAGAGAATACTTTAAATTAAAAGCTCGAGCAATGGGACATAAAAATGGCTTACCATTCTATGATTTATTTGCACCTATGGGAAATCTAACTAAGTCATATACATATGATGAGGCTAAAAAATTAGTTCTTGATGTATATGGCTCATTCTCAACACCTTTAATGGAAAGTGCTAAGAGAGCATTTGATAATAATTGGATTGATGTTTATCCATATGCAGGTAAGGTTGGTGGAGCATTCTGTTCATATACTCCAACACTTCACCAAGCTCGTGTATTAACTAATTTTACTGGTTCTTTAGGTGATGTTCAAACTCTAGCACATGAATTAGGTCATGCATATCATGGATATGTAATGAGTTTTAATCCACCACTTCAATGGGATCACCCAATGCAATTAGCAGAGACTGCATCTACATTTGCTCAATTATTAATGACTAAGAAGATGCTAAATGATTTTACAAATCCTGCTGATAAATTAACATTAATTGAATATTCTTTAGAGGAAGATACTCAAGTTGTTGTTGATATTTTATCAAGATATTTATTTGAATTAAAAGTAGTAAATACTCCACTAGAACAACCATTAAGTGCAGATGATATGAAAAAGATGATGTTAGAAGCACAAGATGAATCTTATGGTGATGGTTTAGATCCTAATTATAAGCATCCATATATGTGGCTATGCAAAGGTCATTATTATAGTGCTGGATTGAATTTCTATAACTGGCCTTATGCATTTGGTATGTTATATGCTAGAGGATTATATGCTAAGTATTTAGAAAATAAAGAAGAATTCGTTAAAAATTATGATGAAATGTTAAGAAATACTTGTAAGATGGATGTAGAAGATGTTGCAGCCACTATGGGTATTGATATTACAAAGAAATCATTCTGGTTATCAAGTTTAAAGCAAATAGAAAATGATATTAAAGAGTTTAAAGCTCTATTAAAAGAAACAAAGAAAATATAATAATTCATTAAGAGTAAGCATATTAATAATTATGCTTACTTTTTTAAAAAATATTATGTTTATTTTATTTTAGTATTTTAAAATATAAAATTTAATGGTAAAATAATACCAAAGAAAGTAAAGGAGGGATTTATATGAAGACAGTTGCTAAGGTTTTTAGTATTCTATCAATTATTGGTGGTGCAATTATACTTTTATTTGGACTAATTGGTGTATTTGGAGCCGGTTCTATTACAAGCGCAATTCCAGAACCAGAAAACCCAGCACTTGCTGAGACTGCATTAAAAATTGGCTCAGGTATTTATGCTTTTGCTGGTGTTATTGTAATTGTAATCCAAATTTGGTTAACTATTAAATTAAATAGAGCTATTTCTAAGAATGAATTAATCGTTCCTGGTGTAATTTCACTAATCTTTGGTGGATTCCTAGCTGGATTATTCACACTATTAATACCTGAGAATGAATTTTCAAATGATTAATTATTAAGGCATATTCTTTAATTAAGAATATGTCTTTTATTTTTTTGATACATATTTTTTTAAAAAGTATCATTCTTGTTTAAAAATTGAAATCTCTTTTTAAAGTATGATATACTCATAATTAGTAAAGGAAAGATTATTATGGAATATATTGGTGTAGATGTTGGAACAAGTTCATTAAAATCTGTTGTATTTGATACGTTTGGAAAAAAACTTCTAAGTTTTAATGAAGAATATCAAATTATTACTCCTAATCCAAATTATGCTGAAGAAAATCCTCTCGATTGGTATAATGCCGCTATTAAAACTTTAGTTAATATAGGCAAAAAATATCCTAATTGCAAAGGTTTATCTTTTTCAGGTCAAATGCATGGACTTGTATTATTAGATAAGAATGATAATATTTTAAGAAATGCTATTATTTGGTGTGATTTTAGAACTAGTCAGATGAAAGAATATATTGAAAAGTATATTACTGATGAAGAAGTTAAAAGGATAACTGGTAATCACATATCTTTATCATTTACATTAGCTAAACTTTTATGGGTTAAAGAAAATGAAAAAGACATCTTTGATAAAATTGATAAGGTAATGTTGCCAAAGGATTATGTTAAATATAGGTTAACTGGTAATTTTTCAACTGATTTAGCAGACGCAAGTGGTATGCAAATGGTTGATATTAATACATATGACTATTCACAAGAATTATTAGATAAGCTAGGTATACCTTTAAAAATACTGCCACCTATTGTAAAATCAACTACACCTGTTGGTAAATTAAAAAAAGAACTTCAAATTTTAACTAATTTAACTGATTTAGTTGTAGTATCAGGCGCAGGCGATCAAGCTGCTTGTGCAATAGGTTCTGGTATTTATAAAACTAATCAAATATCATTAGTTTTAGGTTCATCAGGGGTTGTGTTATCACCAATTGAAAATAAAGATATTAAAACTCTTGAATCTAATGTCTTTATAGGAGCTAATGATAAACCATTTACAATGCTTGTTACAAATGGATGTGGTTTATCGTATAAATGGTATAAAGAAAATTTATGTGATTTTGAGACTAAAGTTGCAAATGATAAAAATATATCTGTTTATGATATTTTAAATGAAGAGGCCAAAATAGCTAAGCCATTATCAAATGGACTTTTCTATCTTCCATATTTAAATGGTGAACGTGATCCTCATGTTGATCCATATGCAACAGGGACTTTTATAGGTATTAATCAGGCAACTACAAAAGCTGATTTTACACGTTCAATTTTAGAAGGTGTGGCGTATTCACTAAAAGAATGTTTCGATTGTTTACCTAAAAAAGAATATAAGATATATGTATCCGGTGGCGGTGCAAAAGGCAAATTGTGGAAGGAAATTATTGCATCTATGTTTAAATCAACACTATATGAAGTTGATAGCCAAGATGCAGGTGCACTTGGTGCAGCTATAATTGCTATGGTTGGCCTTAAAGAATATGAAACATTTGACAAAGCTATAGATAATTTAATTAAAGAAAAAGATAAGACTTTATCTAATAAAGAACTTGAAGAAGTATATGAAAAGGGCTTTGAAAAATTTAAATTAATTTATAGAGCATTAAAACCAGTTTATAAGAAAATTAAGGAGTAGAAAAAATGAAAGAATATTTTAAAATTGGAAAAATTAATTACGAAGGACCAAAATCAAATAATCCATTTAGTTTTAAATATTATAATGCGGATGAAGTTATAATGGGTAAAACCATGAAGGAGCATTTAAAATTTGCTATGTCTTGGTGGCATACATTAGGAGCTAAAGGTAGCGACCAATTTGGTGAGGATAGTGCTGTAAGACCATGGGAATCAGATGATAAAATCGAAGAAGCATTTAATAAAGTTGATGCTGGATTTGAATTTATGCAAAAACTTGGAATAGAATATTTTTGTTTCCATGATAGAGATTTAGCACCTGAAATGAATACTCTTAAAGAAAGTAATGAAGTATTAGATAAAATAAGTGATTATATTTTAAAGAAACAAAAAGAAACTGGCATTAAATGTTTATGGGGAACAGCTAATTGCTTCAACAATAAAAGATATGCACTTGGTGCTTCAACAAGTCCTAATGCTAATGCTTTTGTATATGCAGCAGCACAAATTAAAAAAGCTATGGACGTAACAAAAAAACTTGGTGGAAAAAATTATGTATTCTGGGGTGGAAGAGAAGGATATGATACACTCCTTAACACAAATACTAAACTTGAATTAGATCATTATGCTCAAATGTTAAGATTAGCATCTGATTATAATGAAAAATCTGGATTAAATGCACAATTATTAATTGAGCCAAAACCAAAGGAACCAACTAAACATCAATATGATTTTGATGTTCAAACTGTTTTAGGTTTCTTACATACCTATAATCTAGAATCAAAATTTAAATTTAATATTGAAGCTAATCACGCAACACTTGCAGGTCACACTTTCCAACATGAGCTTAATATGGCAAGAATTAATAATGCATTAGGATCAATTGATGCTAACCAAGGTGATTCATTGTTAGGTTGGGATACAGATCAGTTCCCAACAAATATTTATGATGCTACACTTGCAATGTATGAAGTTCTTAAGATGGGTGGATTTAGTACTGGTGGACTAAACTTTGACGCAAAAGTTAGACGTGCCTCATTTGAAGAGGAAGATTTATTCTTAGCATATATTTCAGGTATGGATACATTTGCAAAAGGATTAAGAGTTGCAGCTAAGTTATTAGAAGATAGAGTATTAGAAGATTTTGTTGCAAATCGTTACAAATCATATAATGAAGGAATTGGTGAACTTATTAATCAAGGAAAGACTTCATTTGAAGAATTAGAAAAATATGCTTTAACACATGAGTTTGGTAAAAATGAATCAGGTAGACAAGAAATGCTTGAATCTATTCTAAATTCATATATATTAGAAAAATAATTATAGAAAGTTATAGGCTAGATAATAGTTTATAACTTTTTCTTTTTTAAAAAACAAAAAATATTATTAAAAAAACGCTAGTTTTTAAAATATACAAAAAATAATTTGCATTTTTTCTTAGAAACTAAAAAAAACAGACGTAAAAAAATGTCGATTTTTAAAAACACTGCATTTTTAAGTGATGTTTTTTTAACAAAATAATTTTTTTCATTGTTTATTATAATTCGTTGTGCTATAATTTAACCGTATGAAAGCGGTTTACTAAAAGAAACTAAAAAAAAGAAAAGTATAATTCACAAATTTAAAAAATTTAATATATAGATATAGGAGTTGATATTAATGGAAGATATCAAAACTTTAGGAGTTAAAGAAGTAGATGTATGTGTTAAAAAAGCACTAAAGTGCTTAGATGCATATTCGACTTTTACTCAAGAGAAGATTGATTACATTGTTGCAAAGGCAAGTGTTGCTGCATTAGACAAGCATGGTGTTCTTGCAAAGATGGCAGTAGATGAAACAAAGCGTGGTGTTTTTGAAGACAAAGCCACAAAGAATCTATTTGCATGTGAATATGTTGTAAATAATATTAGAAACCTTAAAACAGTTGGTGTAGTAGATGATAATCCTGTTACAGGTATTACTACAATTGCTGAACCTGTCGGTGTTGTAGCAGCTTTAACACCTGTTACAAACCCAACAAGTACAGCAATATTTAAGTCTTTAATTTGTTTGAAAACTAGAAATCCAATTATTTTTTCATTCCACCCATTAGCACTTAAATCAAGTATTGAAGCTGCAAAGATTGTTCGTGATGCAGCTATTGCTGCTGGTGCTCCTGAGGATTGTATTCAATGGATAGAGCACCCTTCAATGGAAGCTACAAATGCACTTATGAATCATGAAGGTGTTGCAACTATTTTAGCTACTGGTGGTAATGCGATGGTTAAGGCTGCTTATTCATGCGGTAAACCTGCTCTTGGTGTTGGTGCTGGTAATGTACCAAGCTATGTTGAAAAGAGTTGTAACGTAAGACAAGCAGTAAACGATATTGTAATGTCAAAAGCATTTGACAATGGTATGATTTGCGCAAGTGAATCTGCCGCTTTTATAGATAAAGAAATATATGACGCTGCTGTAAAAGAGTTCTTATCATTTGGCGTTCATATGTGTACTAAAGAGGAAAAGAAAAAGCTTATTAAGTATATGTTTGGTGTTTCTACTAAAGCTGAGTATGAGAACGCAAGACTTAATAGCGATGTTGCAGGCAAATCAGCTCATTTCATTGCTTCACAAGCAGGATTTGATGTTCCAGAAAAAACTAATATTTTAGTTGTTCCTTGTGAAGAAGTTGGTGTTAATGAACCAATGAGTAGAGAAAAACTATCTCCAGTTCTAGCACTTTATAAAGTTGATGATTGGCATGAAGGATTTGAAAAGGCTAAAGCCATGGTAGAATTTAATGGTCTTGGTCATACAGCAGCTATTCATACTGCAGATAAAGATCTTGCTACTAAATATGGTGATCTTATGCCAGCATTAAGAATTGTATGGAATTCTCCATCTACATTTGGTGGTATTGGTAATGTATACAATTCATTTATTCCTTCATTTACTTTAGGTTGTGGTTCATATGGTCACAACTCAGTTGGTGGTAATGTTAGTGCGGGTAATTTATTAAATTATAAGAAGTTGGGACAAAGGAGAAATAATATGCAATGGTTTAAAGTACCATCAAAGATTTATTTCGAAAGAAATTCTATTGAATACCTTCACCAAATGAAGGAAATGCATAGAGTTATTATTGTAACAGATAGATCTATGGTAGATTTAGGATATGTAGATAAAGTTACAGATCAATTTAAATTACGTGATAAACCAGTTCAATATGAATTATTCTGTGATGTAGAACCAGATCCAGATATTGAGACAGTTTATAAGGGCGTAGCTCTTATGAATTCATTTGCACCAGATACAATTATTGCTCTTGGTGGTGGATCTGCTATGGATGCTGCTAAAGGTATGTGGTTATTCTATGAACATCCTGAAGTTGATTTTAATGATCTTAAACAAAAATTCATGGATATTCGTAAGAGAGCTTTCAGATATCCTGAACTTGGTAAGAAAGCTAAGTTAGTATGTATTCCTACAACATCAGGTACTGGTAGTGAAGTAACACCATTTGCTGTTATTTCAGATAAGAAGAATAATAAGAAGTATCCACTTACAGATTATTCTTTAACTCCAACAATAGCTATTATTGATCCTGAGTTTGCAATGAGTTTACCTCGTTCTGTAACAGGTGATACAGGTATGGATGTTTTAACACATGCTACTGAAGCATTTGTTTCAACTATGGCTAATGATTACACAGATGGTTTAGCTATGCAAGCTATAAAGATGGTATTCTCTTATTTAAAGAGAAGTTATGATAATGGTAAATATGATCCTGAAGCACGTGAAAAGATGCACAATGCTTCATGTCTTGCTGGTATGGCATTTGCTAATGCTTTCCTAGGTATTAACCACTCACTAGCTCATAAATTAGGAGCTTATTACCATATTCCACATGGAAGATTAATTGCGATTCTTCTTCCTCATGTAATTCGTTATAATGGTACTAAGCCACAAAAATTATCTACATGGCCAAAATATAATTTCTATAAGGCTGATGAAAGATATTGTGAGCTTGCAAGAATTTTAGGATTAAAGGCTTCTACAGTTGAAGAAGGTGTAGAAAGCTATGCTAAAGCTTGTGGTGAATTAGGTAAGAGCGTTGGTATTAAGATGAATCTTGAGAGCCAAGGTATCGATAGAGATGACTTTATGTCTAAAGTTGAAGAGATTGCATATCTTGCATATGAAGATCAATGCTCTCCAGCTAACCCAAGAGTTCCTGTAGTTGAAGATATGATTGAAATATTGAAGACTGCATATGATACAAAGGAATTCTTATAATTA
>OCTW011361554.1_pt1 | contig 15666 bp, 14 predicted proteins | sample 1539671 | NCBI WGS metagenome assembly OCTW01 (sample SAMN02144230, study PRJEB22623) | gut metagenome | biome: sheep rumen | host: Ovis aries | place: New Zealand
TTACGGATTCCGCAAAGCTTTAAGCCCAACCGAACTCCCCGACTATCGGGGAGTTTTCACTCGCCGATACTTTGTATCGTCTCAGACAAAAAAAAGTACCGATTTTTCTCGGTACTAGAATGATCAATTGGCTGGGATGGGTGGGTTCGAACCACCGCATGCGGGTTTCAGAGACCCGTGCCTTACCCCTTGGCTACATCCCAAAGCAGGTAAAAGTATACTCAAGCAGGCCAAGATTACAAGAACAAACAATAGAGCCTCATCAATTCACCAAAGCAGGGAGATATCCGAATCGGATGACTCTATTTTTAATTGTAGAAACGCGCATAGGCATTAAAATACCCGTCGGAGGTAAAACAATGCCTTATCTTATCGCGATCTGCGGCGGGTCTGGTTCAGGAAAGACCTTGCTCTCCAACGCTTTGAAAGAACACTTTGGAGACCGTTGCTGCATCTTATCTTATGACAATTATTATCGGGACCAATCGCACCTTACCCCGGAAGAGCGTGCGGTGCAAAATTACGATGACCCCGCGATTCTAGATTCTGAATTATTCCAGGAACATCTATCTTCCATCCGAGAAGGCAAGACCATCGATGTTCCTCAATATGATTTCTCCACCCACACAAGAAAGAGAGAGACTGTTCCCTTTGAGCCAAAGCCTATCGTCATCGTAGAAGGTATCATGGTCATGCAACTCCCTCTTGAGTTATATGACACGATCGTCTTCGTCCAAGCCGATAGCGATGTCCGCTTGGCCAGACGTATCTTCCGCGATATGAAAGAGCGTGGCCGCACAGCCGAATCCATCATCCGTCAGTATATGGCGACCGTCAAACCCATGCACCGCAAGTACGTCTCTCCGATGAAGAAAAAAGCCGACTTCGTTTTTGAGAATAACGGGAATATCGGCTTAGGACAAACGCATCTAGAAGAGATATTTCGGTATCTAAATGAGCGCATTAGATAATTTCAATTTCTGCTAAATCAATAAGAAAATGACCGAATCTGACCGATTCGGCTTTTTCTATGCTCCGTCAATGTGATCTTTATACGAGGTCGAAGAGGCTTTGGTGTCGCTTCTGGATTTAACCATCAAAGCATCTGAACCGTACTTTTTCTTGGTCGTAGACGTTCCGCCTTTGTGACGGTATGGCTTCTTCTTGGTGTAAGGCATCGTCATCATTTTACTCCAAGGCGAAAGAATTATGTCGAGTTGATGTGTAAGAATAGAATGATAAGCCATTTTATTCTATAATTTGCCTATGAAAGCTTTTGATTTAATCATTCCAAAAAACAAAGTCGAGTTCCTCTATAACGACATCACCGTTGGGGATGCGCTTCGGAAAATCGGCAAGAAGAAATTCGCGATGGTTCCTGTATTGGAACGTCGTTCTGAACGTTATCTTTATTCCTTGTCTGCAAGTGACATCCTTTACGAGCTGCTCAAAAAGAATGATATTGAGACCTGTAAGAACGAAATGCTTAGCGAAGTCGTCATCGAACGCCTCATCGTTCCATGCTCCAAAGACACCGAACTCATCGACCTCGCTGACCTGGCGATTTCACAAAACTTCGTGCCAATCATCGATGGCAATGGATCTTTCCTTGGCATCGTGACCAGGCGCGCGATCCTTGATTATTTCATCAGCAACTCACCTGAACTTGAAGGAGAATAATTCTCATGGCCGATTGTGATCATAACTGCTCTTCCTGCGGCGTAGAAGGCTGCGGCGAAAGAGTCGATTTCCACGTTGACGCGAATCCGCTTAGCGACGTGAAGAAAGTCATTGCCGTCGTTTCCGGCAAAGGAGGCGTTGGCAAATCCCTGACGACATCCTTATTAGCGGTTAACGCAAGACGCGATGGCAAAAAGGTCGCCGTCATCGACGCTGACGTGACTGGTCCATCTATTCCTAAGGCTTTTGGTCTGCATACGATGGCCATGGCTAACGAGACCACCATCTTCCCAGTCCAAACCAAAACTGGGATTGAAGCCATGTCTTTGAACCTCTTGATGGAAGACGAGACCTCCCCTGTCGTTTGGAGAGGACCGGTTGTTTCCGGTCTTATCAAGCAATTCTGGAGCGATGTCGCATATGGAGAAATCGATGAGCTCTTCATCGATATGCCACCAGGCACCGGAGACGTCCCACTGACCGTTTTCCAATCGCTTCCTATCAACGGAATCATCATTGTCACCTCTCCGCAAGACCTCGTTGATCTTATCGTCGAGAAGGCCGTCAACATGGCGAAGATGATGAACATTCCTATTCTTGGCGTGGTCGAGAATATGTCTAGTTACGTCTGCCCTTGCTGCGGAAAGACGCTTCATCCATTTGGCCAGCCAAGCCTAGCGGTCGCGAAGAAATTCGGCATTGAGTTAACGGATTCTCTACCGATCGATAGCAAGCTTGCCGGGCTTGTCGATAAAGGCGAAATCGAGGACTATGAAGGTAGATACCTCGACGCGATCACCCAAGCAATTCACACTTTATAAATTCAAAAATCACCGGCAAAACCCCGTTAAACTGAAAACGAGCCTCTCCATGAGACCCGTTTTTTTTATGCATGAGAAAAGCCCGGCCGAAGCCGAGCTTTTGAAGTTGGAATAACGCTTAGGCTGGTTCGCCAGGGACGACTGCGCTACCAGAGACAACTTCCTCTTCTTCGGTTACGTTGAAGAATGGGAGAGTCATGAGGTCTTTCCATTGATCACGGCCTTCTGGGAAGGCAATGTTCTTAACTTCGGAAAGGGTGAGCTTGAGATCCAAGTCGACGTCAGCAACTTTCTTGTAGGTGACAACTGGTTCAGCAGAGCCCTCTTGATATCTGGAGCCGACGGCGACGCCAGTTTTGATTTTGGCTTCAACGGTTCTGAAGGCATTGTCATCAAGAGTGACGCGGAGATAGCCGGTCTCGTCGAGATTCGGGAGGTAGTTCTTGAGTTCTTCGAGAGGTGGAACTTCTCCCTGGTTCATAGAAGCGACCATTGTGCTGACGAGATAGAGGTTTTGATAGGTGGTGTTGAAGGTAACGCTGTAAACGCCATCATCTTTGGCGATCTTAACGAGGCTTGCTACCAACGGGATATAAGTGCCAAAGTCAGTATTCTCAGCAAATTGACCGATGGTTGCTCTGGCTTCGTTCCATTGTTTTTCAACCATCGTTGGGATCATGCCGACCACAGGAGTGGCATCAACGGAATATTTGAAGTTCGCATCATCTGCTTGAAGGACGTTGAGGATGGAACCAACGGCATCAGCATAGGTTACTCCTTCTGGGAGGGAAGGTAATGGAAGGCTGAAAGCGCCAAGGTCGGCCAAAGAGGCAAGCTTCTTGAGCATGTCCGCGCCGAAGAGATCAGCGCCTTCGGTATCAAGGCCAAGTTGGAGGTTGGTGCCATCGATATAGGCTTTGGTGCCTTCGAGATAGCATTCTGCGCCAAAGTTTTGAGCCTTAGCAATTACAACATCCGAAGTAGCAGGAACGGAACCTTCAGCTGGGGTGCCTTGGTTCACAACCGAGACGGAATCAACACCGAATCCGACTTTGGCCTCAAGATATGGGGCGACAATGTCTTCTTCGCTGCCTTCACCTTCATAGATGGTGATTGGGGTGTGGTTCTCTGGCTGGACACCTTCGATGCCGATGTGGAGGTTTTTGACGTCGACGTTGACTTTGGTGTTGCCGGTATCGACATTGGCTTTCGCACTGACTGCGAGATTGAGACCGAAGTTGTTTCTTTCGGCAATGTTCTTGATCCCGTTTTTGATGGCGATGGCAAGATCAGCGTTGAGATCTTCCACAGAGTTGCTGGCTTCGGCGGCAGAAGTTTTGCCTTCCTCAGAAGAAGCATCTGGGGTGCTGGTGGTAGCAGGTGCGCTGCTTGTGGCTGGGGTGCTGGTGGTAGCAGGTGCGCTGCTAGTACCTGGGTTGCTCGTTGTCGCTGGCTCACTGGTCGTAGCTGCTGGAGTGTTAGTATTTCCGCAGGAGACAAGTGCAAAGGTTGCGGCCAGAACTAAGAGATGTTTTGCTTTCATGATTGATAAGCTCCTTTAAAGTTCGCGACATTTAAAATGTCGAGGTAATTATAATCTTTCAGACCTTAAGTGCAACTTTTACATAATTTTTACATAATGAAAGCGCTATCCGAAAGCAGGAAAAATAGACGTAAATTCCAAAATCAATGTAAATTAAGCGGGTTTTTGCTGAGTTTTACTGATTTTTCGAAATTTCTAAAAGTTCAGATAGCTTGGCGTGCAGCTCTGGGAAGGTATGATCGGATAGCTTAAGGATTTTGCCTTCTTTGGATAAGAAACAATGCTCGCTGTCGCCCTCAAAAATCACTTGGTTATCTTTGCTCATAACGTAATGAATCGTAAGGACAAAACCGTTATAAGCCTTCACCGTGATGGCAATCGAAAGATCATCACCGACGGTTGAGGGCTTCTTGTAACGGATGTTGTTCATTCCCACTACCGGGGAAATGATGCCCTGCTTTTCAAACTCGAGATAGTCGAAACCGATTCGCTTGAAAAAGTCCATACGGGCCTCTTCCATGAAACGAATGTAATTGGAATGATGGGTGATACCCATTTTGTCGGTTTCGTAATATTGAACGTGATGAATGTAATTTTCCATGCCGTTATTATCGCACGCGGAAAGCGTTACACCACGATAATCAGTGATCTGAATCTTCGTTGATGTCGAAATCAATGCCGCATCCACCGGCTTCCTTAACGCGATAAAGTGCTTTGTCCGCGCCACGATAAGCATCGTCAAATGTCATGTCTGGCGTTTTGTCGACGATGCCGAAACTTAATGAAACAAGAGGGATATTGTCTTTCTGATGTATTTCATCGAGGCTTTGATTGATTTCATCTAAGATGTTTTCTAAGCACTCAACACTTTGAAGGCCTTCTTCTGTAGCGAAAATAATAAATTCATCACCACCAACGCGGAAGACGTAGTTGGGCTCAGGGAATGCGCTACGAAGTTTTCTTGCTACCAAGCGAAGAACCTTATCGCCTAGATCGTGGCCAAAGGTGTCGTTGATTCCTTTGAAGCGATCGACATCAGCAATAATAAAATAGAGTTGGGCTTTTGCTAATCTAGCGCAGTCAGCAAGATATTCACGACGGTTAAAGATGCCGGTGAGAATATCGTGGCTGACTTCATACTGCAACGCTTCTTGGTGCTTTTCCTTGGCATCATACATGTGGTTATATGCTCGGGAGACGAATCGCAATTCACGGGAGCCGATGACTTCCACCTTTTTGTTGTTTTCAATCGCTTCCTTGTTACGTTTTAAAGGCAATACCATGAGGAAATAAGAAATTACCCCAGTGGCGAGAACAAATAAGAACAATAAAACTGCTAAACCCTCATGGAAGAGAACGATGACATTCAAGCCACGATTTGCTTGTTCTTTACGCGCTGAGGTGGCTTCGATTAGTAACGCTAAGCTGTTGGCGATATCATCATCGATTTTGCTCTTAATGCTATCGTAGCCTTCATCAAAGAGCATCGTGGTAGCCTTGGTAACTTTCGCATTATTATCTAAAGCAAGGTCTTCGGCGGTTAAAGTAACTTCTTTGATTTGGGCAGGGAGGGCATCCATTCCATAAGTTTCACCCGCAAGACGCATCGCGTAGAGTTCACGGACGGCAAGGAGATTGGATTGATCTAACGCATCTTGCATATAGGAGCCGACCTCGGTATCCGCGAAATAGACTTTCACGTTCTCAACCGAGCGTTCTCTGGCTTTGGATTCAGCGACTTCTTGCATGTAGTCCACAGCGGCTTTCGGCTTATTCAAGACAACGTATTCTCTAGATTTGCTCGTGAGGAAATCCGAAGTCTCATCTAGTAGCTGAACGTCTTCGGTGCACTTGATGTAGCCTTCCGAAATGCGGTTGATTTGCTCATACGAGTTACGCGAAAAGCGGGTCACGATAATGATGGAAGCAGACAAAACAAGGGAGATCAAAACGAAAATGCCGGAGATCAGCATGAGGGAAACCCCGCGTTTTTGATTCGCTTTTTCCTTGGCCATAATTACATAGTATACGGCAAAAAACGCCAATCATTAATGAACAAATGTACGAAATTTGGAAATCAATCGATATTCGCGAACGTTAATCGGCGCTTTTAAACCTTTCTTCTATCGAACTCTGTGTGCTTATAAATCTCGTTTTTCTCGAGAAACATTTTCTCTTAGGCGAGGCGAATCAAATCACCGATCGATTGGCTATTATCCGAAGAATAAACATAGCCTGCTGAGCAATAATATAAGGTTTTTGCAAGGTTTTCCTGAAATTTTAAAACATTAGGTGGCAAATTCTTTCCCATAGGAAATGGTAATCCGTTTTGTTTGTAGAAAAGCGGGGCGTTTTTTACGATGTATCTCTTGGCCGAAACGAAGCACAACATTGGCTCTTTGTTGGCGTTCCTTGTTCATTGGAAAGATTAAACTAATATAACTACTGCGGGCATTTGCCCATGAAAGGAAATATATGGCTTTAAAAAATTCGCAGTTCGATTTTTGTAAAAAAATTGGCCTCATGAAAGAGAACATCTCTCGTCAAGATGCGCTCAATCTCATCAAGGCTTCTTTCGCCAACAACGGTGATTGTGATCCTGAGTTCAAAGAGATTGCTGCTAATCTGACGCTCGACAACTTCACCTACGCCGTCGCCCCAATCTATCACTATGACGTCGACCTTAAGTACGTTCTCAATCGCAAGACCTATTCCGCCCATCTCGCCGATCTTGGCTACTATCACGTCTATAAACAACTCGAGATCACCAACTATTACGGCGATGGCAATTACACTGTTGTGAATAACTTGGATGCGTTGAATCTGATTCCTTATCACCAAGACTGCATCTTCACCCTGCAAGAGATGAAGAAAGCCTTAACCGACACCATCGATAAGAAGCTTCCAAACGGCTATTCCTCTTTTGAATCGGAAAGATGGGATGTGAACGCCCTCTTGGTTCCAGTCATTTACGCTTGGATCAATTTCAAAGGTCAGAAATACAATGTCGTGGCAAACCTTCACAACAAGAAGATCTACACTGCGAGCTATGCCCGCTGGGAAGCCCCCTATAAAGCAGCCAAGAAAGCCAAAGCATTGAGTTTGCTCACCGTCGGTCTCTCTTTGATCTTGCCAGTCCTTGGCATCATCCTTTCCGCCGTCAATCAAAAATGGATTGGCTTATTGCCAGCAATCATCGGCGGAGCCGTTGCCGTTTTCGGACTTATTAACATCAAAGGGAAGAGCGCCACTGACATGGCGAAGCCTTTCAAGAAACAGCCGATGCCAAACGTCGCTGTCGGCATGATAAGAGGATTCGTGTTCGCAGGCATCGTTTTGATCTGCTTTATCTTCGTGCTTATCGCCCTTGCTGCCGCTTAATCGCAAGAAACATAGACATCCAAAAAGCCGTATCGTTTGTAACGCGATACGGCTTTTGCTTAATGTACTTTTACGTCTGGGATATAGAGGTATTTCGGTCCCTGATAATGCTCATTCGTCATGATTTCATCAGCGAACCTCATGGATTTTAAGGCTGCGAGGTAATCCCCTTGGATGGAGAATCCGGTAACTGGGATTTCCTTTTCTCCATCAAAGTAATAGCCCAAGCGAACCTCGCCACCGAAGAAGTTATTCTTCAAGTCAGCCTGCATGCCAGAGAAGCGAACACATCTTAGATATGGCGCTTTTTTTAGTTCCTGCGCGTTCATCGTGCCTTTTTCCACGACCATCACAGGAATTCTACCGGTAGGACGTTTTTCCTTTAGGTAATAGCCATATTGATAGCTGCCATGACGCGCTTTCACCACGCCGCGATCAATCAAGCGGCACGGAGATAGAACGACCCCGTCCTCATCGAACGCTCTAGAGCCTAACGCGCCAGGAACATCGGGTTTCAGATCAAGGGTCAATTTATCACCTTCGCCGTTTTGAAGATCTTGTCCGATTTCAAAGAGGTTCGATTGGGTATAGGCGGATGAATAACTCAAATCGCTGACAAACTCGTAGAAGAACAAATCAATTCCTTCTTCTTCATCGAGTACAACAGGAAGGCTGCCGTGGAATGGCATTGGCACTGCTTCCGCGCGGTCTTTGCATAAGGTCAAAGCCTCTTCGATTTTGCGGGTGAGATCTTTGGCGTCGAAGCATTCAAACGAAAGCGGGATATAGACCTCGACTTCCTCACTGCCCTTCACATAATTCGGGATGGTTTCGATACGGCATTCATAGCCCGTGCGATAGACTTTCACCCCATTGCTATTACGGATTTCAACGTCGTTGCGATAGAGGAAAATCTCAGTCGCGGACAAGGAGCCATTTTCAAGATGATTGCCCGCCATGATGGCTTCGCCGATATCGGCAATGATCTCGCTGAAGGGCCGATCTTTGAGGTTGCTAAAACTGTTTTTCTCTGCAAAAGCCTCCTCTTTTGGCAATTCAAAATAGGGATTCAAGGCAAAAGAAGCGGCGAAAATGTTGCTTTCGATAAGCTTTGCAATCTCTTCTTTTCCCATGTAGGGGGCGACGGCAAATTTAGATTCTCCGCGCATGCCGTCCTTATCGATATAGATGGTGACTTCGTAGTCTACGAGATCAGTGGCACGGGTTGTCTCCACCGCTTTTCCGACATAGAAAAGCTCACAAGACTGTTTCTTGGTGGCGATGACTTTCCAAGCCGAAACGCCTTTGGACGCGTTCAGCAATTCATATAACGTTTCCATTATCCTAATTTGCACCTCGCTTTCAGATATGGTCCTCCGTCAGAGACGGTGACCCACTCTTTATAGCCTTTGCCGCAGTGTCCGCTTCCAATGACCTCAAAGTCTTTGGAGACCATGGAGATGGATTGAAGCAAATCAGGCACATAACCTGACATAACGACCGGGGCGACGATGCGGCCGGTCAACTTGCCATCTTTGATTTCTCGTCCATAAGAGCAAACGCATTGGATGTTCCAGTTCTTTGGATCTTCCATGCCGTTATCGGTTTGGGAAAGAAGATAGCCATGCTTAACGGAAGCGATCATCTCTTCCACCGTGGACGAGCCAGGCGAGAAGAAGGTGTTGGTCATACGGGTATAGGCTTTTCTAGCACTAGATTCCCTTCTGCCGTTGCCGGTTGGTTCGGTGCCAAGCTGCAACGCCGAGATCGCGTCGCTGATGCCGGTTTGAAGGATGCCGTCTTTGATGATGAGGGTATCATGAGCGAGCACACCGTCATCATCGAAGAAATAAGAGGCGCAGGAATAGGTCGCGGATGCTCCATCATGCATTTCAACAAGCGGAGATGCGACGCGCTTATGAACATATTCACGAGCTTTCGCGCGGTTTTTGACGAACATATCCATTTCCACGCCGTGTCCGAACGCTTCATGAGCGATAAGGCCAGTGATGGATGGCTCGGTGATGATGTCATAAACGCCTGGCTCAATCGGTTCGGAAGAAAGAAGGGCAATCGCGATTTTGACCATTTCAGGGATCTTCTTTTCAGCAGAAGCGAAGATTTCTTCGGCGCTATTTCCGCCGGCGAAATCGCGGTTCATACGAACGATATCGCCTTCTCTAGCCACGGCAGCAACCATCACGCCTTGCCAAGTGTAGTTTTGAGTTAGGTCGCGGTTAGCAGAGAGGAACATCGAAGACGTTTCATAATAGCTATAAATCGCAACCGCTTGAACGATGCGTTGATCCTGCTGATGAATCGCGTCTTTTAATTTCGTGAGTTTCTCCAATGCTTCTTGGTCGTTGGGGATAGGTCCGATGACCTCACGGGAAAACGATTTGACGAGCGGCTCATCTTTCATGTTCTGAAGATGGACGTGCTGAGCCAAAATCCTTTCTGGGAATGTCGTTTTCTCGACGATATCTTTTTCTAAACGGTCCAAGGATTCCTCGGTGATGTCAGAGAAAGAATATTCGGCATAGGTTTTGCCGTTATAAAGGCGAACGACGAATCCGCATTGCCGTTCCATGGTATCGGAGATGCCGACATTGAATGTGGTAACACGGTATTGCTTCCCAGTCACATGCTTGCCTAACAAGGAGACGTAAGGGCATTTCTTGCTCAAACGATCTACCAAACGTTTGCAAACGTCATGACGGGAGGCGAGATATTCTGAAAACATAATAAAAAACCTCCGAGTGAGACTATATGCTCCAACCAATTATTTTCAATAAACGATTGTTTGAGAAATGTTCTCTTCTTAGTTCTATTATGAAAAAGGACTGGCGCAAGATGCCAATCCTATCGTTTTAGATGGAATTGTTATCTAAGCTCAATCAAAGCCTGAACCTAGATCAATTTCCGGATTTCGCTGCAAAACTCAAGTATTCGTAATCGGTGGCGTACAAATCGAGGTAGATATTAACAGACATATTTTCCTTGATGGATCTCTTATATGTCTGATTATACTTATCCTTTAATGTCGCGCCACGATTGGTGAAAACAGTGATTTCATCATCTTCGACCAAGTCCACGTCAGGGATGAGATACTTGCCCGTTCCTAATGGAACTCCAGCATATTTCATGTTCCAGCCCCTAACCCACTTGCCACCGACGAGGCCGTTTAAGCAATAATCAGGGTATTGAGAGGTGCTGACATAAACAACGCATGACGCGGTGAATTCTCCATCTGCTGTTTTGGCGGTGATGGTTGTGGTTCCTACTTTGCTATTGACGCTAGCGACAACTCTTCCGGCCGATGTTACCGTGGCGATGCTAGGATCGCTTGAAGTCCACCACACATCTTTGTTGGAGGCATTGCTTGGATAAACCGTCGCGGTGAGAATGAATTCGTTTCTCACCAGTAGATACTTGCCAGAATGGCTTAAGGAGACGCCGGTAACACGAACAACGCTTGATGTAGTAGCTGGCTCATCAACTCTAGCAATATAAATATGACCGTTGTCGGATTGGTTGTAATTGCAATAAATGTCGTAAACACCAGTCGTACGTACTTTGATGTTGTCATCCGTTGGGGCGGCAGTAACCAAACCAGATTTCGTCGATGTTTTAACCGCGGAATACCCATACCAAGTGTCGCCATACATGTGGATTTTGAAGATGTCATTCGCATGAAGCGTCACGCCCTGGATCATATATTCAGTGGTTGAATATGGATTGATCACCATCTGTTTATCAGTCCATTGGGTATCGCCGTTGAATAAGCCATGCAAAACATAATTTGGAATGGTGACGTGCTCTTTGACTGTGACTTTGCATTGGGCGGACTTATTACCATCGACGGTTGTAACCGTAATGATTGTCTCGCCTACTCCTACCGGCGTAACGTTGCCATCGAAAACAGTCGCCACAGATCCATCGCTGCTGGACCATGTGACATCCTTGTTTGAGGCGTCTTCCGGTAATACCGTCGCAGCCAAAGAGAAAGACGAATCATCTTCCAACATTTCCAAAGAAGTCTTGTTCAAGCTGACCGACGATACTGGAACATAGGTCTTTGAATCGCTAAGTTTCTCGGTGGTATCTTCACCTTGGGTGACGCTTGATGACTGTTCTACGGTTTGATTACTAGAACTAGTCTCACTAGGATTAGAGGAATTAACGGTGGTAGTTGCACCGCTGCTTGCGCTTGGGGTAGAGGTGGTACAACCTACAAGAAACAACGGGGCCAAAAGGATGAAAGCAGTTAATTTCATACGTAAATTATATGCTTGAATGACCATAGAATCATAGAAGGCGCCGAAGCAGTGATTCGTTTCCCGTTTTGGCCAAGAAAAAGAACCAATCATTTTGGTTCAATTTATGCCGTCTTTCTTTCTTTAGAAATAGAACAATTCTTCAAACTTTTTATCCAAAGCAACACACAAAAGTAATGCTAATTTGGCGGTTGGTTCATATTGGCCAGTCTCAATAGAGCTGATCGTGTTTCTGGAAACCCCGACGAGTTTGGCTAATTCGGCTTGAGATAAGCCCTTTTCTTTGCGCACGGCAGCGACGTTGTTCTTAATTCTCAATTCATCGTTCATCTTGACATTACCCCTGCTAATTGAAGGATCCAAAGAACGAGGAACGCAACAGTCCCAATTCCATAGACCAAGGCCACGATGAGCTCATGTCTTTTCTTTAACTTAATGAATTTGACCAAGAACGCGGTGAACGCCATCGCAAACAAAGCCATATTTCCACCATAATTAATGTGATGGAAGCGGATGCCTTCCACGATATCCCAAATAATAATGAGGGTTAATCCAACGAAATAGGCAATATAGGCGCCTTTTCTTTGCGCGTCTAGATCCGCGATGTCTTTTCCTTTGTTCTCCGCTTGCGCTTTCGCGAGGATTTCTTCTCTTTCCATGTTGTTTTCTCCTTTGCCAAGTTAACTTGTCATCCATATCTTAGTTTTGCCAAGTATACTTGTCAACATGAAAATGAAAATTTTGCATGAAGGGATTCCGTAAGGCTGCCTATCGACACACCCGCTTCGATTTCCGGTATACCTAATTAAGGTAGTATTTTATTTCCACGGTAGTCGAGAAACCGCTTGGGCTTGTATGCAAAATTTCGTCGCCTGTTTTCATTGCTTTATACATGGCATTGCAAACCATCACTATTCTATCTAGCCTTCCAAAATGCTTTGCTATATCTCTAGCAACCAAAACCAGCGCGGTTTGTCCACTACGCCTGGCGCTTTCTTTCAATTCTTGGATATGGTCATAAATATCGACCGTGGTAAACGAACATGGATTTGATGAATTGCGAGCTTTCGCTGCCGAATACTTTTTTGTCTTTTCCAACTGAATCGAATCTAGTCTAGCTTTGTAGTAATACCAAATAAGATGGTCAAACCCGTTTCGGGATAGAGATTCACCAGTGCAACTGATAATTTTTCCAATGCACTTATAATAGCTTGAGTAACTCGTAGGGTCATAATCACCAAGATGATACTTTTTGATATAAATAGGAAGCGCTTTATTTAAAACGTTATCGTAAATTGAGAAGTTATCTCTTCGAGGATCGCTTTCTTCGAATAGGTAAAAACATGCATAGTGAGCAAACTTGCTGGCAAAGGAAAGATTCGTCCTTGCTTTATGTTCATCATCTACATTCGTGGTGAGTGCAGCTACATATTCGATAAACTGTAGGCCCGTGTCGATGTCCGACAGTATTTCTTTCAACGAATGAACTCGAGACATTATTCTTTCTGTGAGCTGCTTCCTGCCAACACCATCAGAATTGATATGGGTGCTATTTTCTTTATCTACGGCTGTTACTGCATGACTTATGATGTCTTCTAATTCGTCATATTTATTATTTTCAAGCGCAACTTTTAGTCGCGTCATCCAATACGCAGTCGAACCGGAATAATCTTCCTCTCCGTTCTTTTTATATGTCGGTATTGCATTGACATCGCCTGATTTAGCATAACCCGAATCGGTCATAATCATCGCTTCGACTTTTGCGATATTATCAGTAGTCAGTTTGACGATTTGCATGCCTTCGAATTCTTCGGTGGCAAGAAGATATTTATTCTTTAGTTCTTGTTCTTCTCTAAGACTCATAAAAGTACTTTCTACTACATATTCTTTAATATCGTGGAAGCCTTGGAAATATAAAACTTAATCGACTCAAACAACGATTCATAATCATTTCCCGCTTTGCTTACATCATAATATTGATAAATAAAACAATATTTATCAGTAATGTAAGCATCATATTTTTTGCCTTTCCTTGGCTTCATGGTTGTTTGATTGCCAAAAATAGTTTTGTTTTTATCTTTGTCATAAGAGTCATCGAACCATTCATTTTTAAGGCTCTCATAAATGTTATCCGCAGTGATTTTTTCGACACGAATATTCTTCTCAGCAACAATTCTGAATTGATCACCTTCGATTTGAACGCCAAGCAATTTATATGGGGTATCATCATTCGTCCAATTGCTAAACCGTATATCTAACGTTGTCTTTCCGTTGTGAAAGCTTTGCCCAATGATCAGCCAATACCCTTCCGGCTTCAATTCTTCCAGCTCATTTTTACGGTCTTTAACATAATTAATAAATTGCGACCCTTTATGCTTTTTGAATATATCCGCGATTCTTAAAGCATCTAAACTTTCATAGTCGCAATCGTAGGTTAAACAATTTTTATGTTTATTGATGTTCGCATCTAATATTAAATTGATGCACTCCAAAATTTGGCAATACTCCTCTATTTGATCAAAATGGTTTTTGATTATGCCCGATGTGCTTTGTGTTGCTATTTCAAGAATCTTATTTGCTATTTCTTCATAGTTAACATAAGACCACTTACCAGATAACTTTTTAAGATCAGAACCATCAGGTTTTTCCAAATCCAAAATGCATGGACCAATTCCAGTTAAAACACCATGTAAGAATGAACTATCGCCTAGGTTCACTGTATATTTTTCAAGTTGATTAACTGTTGGTAATGCCTTGATTTTGTTTTCGATTACAATGTGCTGCTTTTCCCCGTTATTATCTTCGAGCCAAATTAAAATATCTCTATTTTTATCCTCTCTCCTAGCCCAAATATTCTCGCCATCCTTGTAATTATCTATTTCAAAAGAAGGGATGAACACCTTGATAAAGTTTTTGTCATTTTCTATAAGCCAAGCCCAGACATTAGAATGGAAAAGCTCCTTCGATCCGAGCGACATCTGGTAAATCATGGAATTCTTCAAATAGTTGACCGCTGCTTCGTAGTCCATCGTGCACTCCTTCTTCAAAAAGAGGGGCAAAAACCCTCTCAATACGATTACATTCTTCTATTTCCAATTCTAGAAACTCTAATCCCAAGCAATTCGGCTCTTCCGCCATTCATTTTGTAAAGTCTATTGCCTGTCCATTGTGGCCTTCCGTCAAAATATACGATTAAAATCTCATCGTTTGGCATTAGTCTATCCTGCGCATTAAAAGCAGATTCATTATTACCACAAAGCTACTTTTTTACAAGTGAACCAACCCCCCACATACGAAAAACTTCCAGCGTTCCTGCCGAAAGTTCTATTGCCTCTTGGACTTGCAAGACGAAGGCAAACAGCACCATAAAACAAAGTTCAAATCTATTTGAAAAACGTTTTAAAGTGCGCCGCCACGTTTATGACAGCGTTTTTATCTCTGACCCGACTATTGCAGGGGTATCGATGTCCCTCCTGCTGGACACCACTACAATAGGTCGTTCTTCGAATAAAGCAATTATCACTCGGTCATCCCCAAAGTCCAAAATCAAGCAAAACAGGTTTAACTGGAACAAAAGGATCTTGTTTAATTCTGGGTGGATTAGAATCAAGGTCCTTAGATCGCTCAAATGTCCCCAAGCGATAGACCCAATGCATGTTTATCATTTGAATTTTTGTTAAAGCTCAAACGAAAGCTACGAAAGCATTAAATCGGCTTTATCCATTAAAAAGTCGATAACATTTATTCGGCGTAAAAAGATTCCGAAGCATAAAAGCGCCTCGGAATCCTTTTTTGATTTTGTTTTAGGGTAGCCTGACGTACTACTCTGCTTTTTTTGCCGTGCCACTCTCGGCGGGCTTTTGCTCTACGGACGGGGCTCTTCAACCTTGGTCTTGAGCTCCTTGATAAGCCCTCTTTCGAGAAGCGGCTCGTTCTCTTCGTAAGGCATGGGGTACTCATCCTT
>OCTW011385736.1_pt1 | contig 15665 bp, 16 predicted proteins | sample 1539671 | NCBI WGS metagenome assembly OCTW01 (sample SAMN02144230, study PRJEB22623) | gut metagenome | biome: sheep rumen | host: Ovis aries | place: New Zealand
AGAATCACATTTTAAGCAGAGTTGGTATTCGGATAACTCTGCTTTTATGACTGCTTAAAATCTGATACTTTCCTTAAGAATTATATCATAATTATTATCTTAATTCATCCCTTTGCTTTTTGATATTCTATTTCTCACTCCGGCAACTGCCTTCTCAGAAAGATCCTCAAGGTATTCCTCATCAGTCCTCCCATTCTGACCCTTCTTGATCTTATCGCTTACATTTAGATTTCTCTTGTAGAAATCATAAGTGTATTTCTTTGCGCATTCAGCAATATCATCAGCAAACTCATAAACATGATTCTCGGTATACTCTTCTGCGACCTTTGTATCACCTATACCAAAGGCTAATTCCAACGCTGTCAGTACCGACTCCAATACTTCTCTTTTTACAATTCCTCCTCTATCATGTTTTGAACCCATTATAGCTGTAAATCTTTTGTAAAAATGAAACTCTCCTCTTTCCCCTAAATAGTTACCAACGACTTTACCTTGAAATGAACCCTCGTCCAAAAATCTCCTTTCCATATTAGCGGTATACTCCTTTACCTCAGCAGTATACTCATCAGCATGGTTCTGGTTACTTGCGTTCAAATGATTATTAGTAGACATATAATGCTCCCTTCTCACAAATGGAATCAAATGCTACATTTACAGATAAATCGCTGTTACCCTCCTCTCTTTGGATCATACGTTACTATAGTCTCTTTAATATTATACTTCTTTAAATATAATATCTTTTTTTATTTCTTAAAAATGCCCATAGTCAGATAAACTATGAGCATTGGTATTTCGATATTCATTTAGTTGACTGCGTCCACTACCAGTGATTAATCCCATTTCATTTTTTCGATGATTTCGTCCGCATCTTCCCTGGAAATCACACCTTTGGTAACAGCCTCCTCTATATAACGGATATGCTTTTCCTTTTCTTCTTTTGCCACCTGTTTTGCTACCTGTTTTCCTTCTGCCTTAATCAACTCTTCAACCGTCATGATTCTCTTTCTCCATCTTTTATCTTTGCGGACTTCTATAACCGTATCTTCTAACTCTCTTGTGTATTCATCCGTGACTTCGCCGGTGTCAATGTACTTTAGAAAATTACTAAGCGGTTTCGGTATGTCATCAAGCTTTCCCTTTGTGTTAAGGAATATCTTAGTTGTCATATCCCCTAAAGAAATGCTTTCGTCCTGTAGGCATCTATTCTCAAAGGTATATAAATGTCTTCCCATACCGAATACATCAAAAGTACAAATGAATATTATTATATTATTCTTAAGTTCAGAATAATCGGCACCTTTATCGAGTAAATCAATGTCAATTAAATCCTGATAGTATCTGCTCCTTCTGGGCAGATCATCATAAATCCCATTCTGAAGTTCTATATTGTAAGCGGTGTCTTCGCCCTCACAATAGACATCCAATCTGATACTCTTTGCATCAATATCCAAATCTACAGTTCTCTCAATTTGCGGATAACTGATGTCAGTAATTCTTTTATTCAGAATCCGTTCCAAACATTTAATACAGAGATTTGGTCTACTCATAACAATGTTGAACATCGCATTATTCTTCAATGTGATTTTATTAATATCTGTCATTAAATTGCCTCCTTACAAAATATCATTAACACAATATCTATAATTATGTTAACCACGGAGGCCCACGAACCCGCATAAATACTAATGATGCAACAAACACTAGCATCACCTTCCCTTTTTTTTATAAGCTAATACAGCCATAAAAAACGGGAATGCACAGTTGTTGCATCACCATATTATTATCTTGTAATTCTATCTTATAATCTACCTATTTTCAAGAAGCATTTCGGAGCAAACGACAATTCCATGATATACTTTTATATCCATTCCACCTTACCGGTTTCTAAATCATATACCGCTCCCAGTACATCCAATCCCCCATCCTCTATATCAGGATGATCATGAAATGCTTTTCTTATGATATTCACGCCATGCTTTACGTTGAGAGCTGTTGCTTTGTAATCATCCGTCTCCGATCCGATAGCCTCAGTAATATCCTCAATGATATACTTTATAAACTTATCAGATCCGCCGTGACTGTTCTGTGCGGCAGCTATGGCTCCGCATTTTGTATGGCCCAGCATCACTATCACATTGGCATCCAAATGCGAAAATGCATATTCAATGCTTCCTAACTGGTGATTGTCGAGCACATTTCCTGCAACACGGATCACAAAGAGCTCTCCGATTCCTGCAGAGAATATCGCATCCGGAATCACTCTGGAATCCGAACAAGTTATAACTATAGCGTAAGGATGCTGCCCTTCATTTGCCGTCTTCTGACGAATTTCCAGTGATACGTCTCCCAGGTTATGGCCATTCGCTATATATAATTCATTTCCATGTTTTAAACGTTCTAAAACCTTTTTATTCTCATCGTTCATTTATAATCACCCAACATAATGATTAATAACCTCAAGTACCGAAGGAAGATAACCCGGCCCGAAAAGATTCAGGTGATTCAGCAGATGATAGAGATTATAAAAATCTCTTCTCTCCCTGTATCCAGGGTCTATCCTGTTCACTTCCGAGTACGCGTCATAGAAGTTTTGAGGAAATCTTCCAAAAAGCTCTGTCATAGCAAGATCAGCTTCTGAATTTCCAACATATACTGCCGGATCTATCAGCCATGCTCTGCCGTCATTTCCGGCAATATAGTTTCCAGACCAAAGGTCTCCATGAAGAAGTGATGGCCTATCCGGTTCCGGCATCAGTTCCGGAACTCTATCAAGAAGCTTCTCTATATTCTTCCTGTCACCATCAGAAAAGTAACTTTCAGCCATTCTAAATTGCGGGATAAGCCTGCATTCCCTGAAGAAATCCTGCCAGGAATCTTTGCAAGTGTTAATCTGCTTTGTTGCTCCTATAAAATTGTCATAGTCGAATCCGTACCTTCCACCTGTCACAAAATACTTTGTATCTGCCAAATGCATTGCTGCCAATGAGTGCCCAAATTCTTCCCAGAAATCAGGAATCCTATCCATACAGAAAAGATATTTCATAACCAAAAATGAAGTGCCAGCATCCAAATCAGTGCCTCTGAAAAGAACCTTAGGCGTTCCGATAGTGCCTGTCTCAGATATTGCTTTCAATCCTTTTTCTTCTGCTACAAAGAATTCGGCATTCCGGGCGGAATTAGTCTTCATAAAGACCCGGTTCCCATTACTTAACGTAAGAACATAGGAATCATTTATGTCTCCGCCGCTTACAGGGCTCTTCTCCACTATATCAACTTTTTCTCCGAAGGTATCTTGGATACCTTTTAGTATTGTTCCATAATTATCTATCATGCGTTTGTTTTCTACATTAAAACCAACTTAATTACTAAAGTTATCCCGTTCACATTTCTATCTAGTTTTGATACTAATCGAATGGATGCATCAATATATATCATCTCTCTTACTTCCGATGCACACATGTTCATTCGTGGTATCATCATATTGTCCCTGACAGAAATAAACCTCCACCTCATAACTAAGAGTCTCGAAATCATTAGTATAATTAAGCCACGTTGTTGGCTTTAAATAGATATAATAAGAATCATCATTCTTTTTATTATCACTTTTCAGATTGTTTAGCATATTCTTATAAAAGCCAATGTTATATAATCGTATTCCACTTCCATTTTCTACAAGATCCTGATTTACACTTAATACATAGTTTCTCATCATTTGATTATAGGCAGTCATTTCTACCTGATTGAATGCCTTTCTATTTGTATATATAAATTGCGGAACACTATACTCTGCATATGGCCATCTAATATTTGTCTCACCGAATCCTATATTATACATTTGTAATAGCTGTTCGTTATTGAAGCCATTTGTATTTCCAAACCCTAGTGTATTAAACCGATCATATGCAGGATTCGAAATCAATTTCTCAACATTTTCCCGGTCTCTTTTTTCATATATCACATATAGTATCCGCCTGAGGCCATGTCCGGGTTCTTTTGGAAGATTCTCTTCCAACGTTTTCTCATACTCCCTTTCGCTCATGGAAAACGCATCCGTATACTTTGTTATTGGCGTAGTTTCTGCATTATTAGTTGATGTATCAATACGAAATGTCCCGTTCATATTGTATTCCTGCTCTGTATTTTGATTCTCCATGTAATCATTTTGGGACATATTCAAATAATAAACATTACAATTATCAATACTTATTTCCAGGGAAGTATTCTCTTTAGATACAGTCCCATCCCCTTTTATTCTTTTTTCACATTCATTTTCCCACGTCGTATTTTCATCATGTACCTGAGATGCATCTGCATTAGAATACTTTCCCGTGATTTCATAGGTGAAAAGGCCATTCTCTTTGTCATAGACAATCTTTATATCTTTATTTGTTTCCTCTTTACGAGATTCATAATCCGTAACACAGTAGTAACTTATCAAATCAGTTGTTTTAGATTCTTTAGTTTTCTTATCTTTACTAATGTTGCATACAGTCTTCATTCCGCCTTCGTCAAGAACAATATCACAATTCACTTTATCCAATACATTTTTATCTCCAAGATTGTCCATTTGAAATTCAACGCTGTAAAATGATCCATTATTATTTATAAAAAATGATACGCTTATTCTTATTATCTGCCCTGATTCTATATAGAGATTCAACGAGCCATCATTGGATACTTTTGAAGACAATTCCTTCCAATCAAGTAATCCCGTATAACTATCCGAAAGAAGGTCATACATATCATTGTAATATGTGTACTCATCATCTGAATTCCACATATCATCAACTATGTTGCTGTAATTACTAAGAAACTTGCGAATGCTGTTCTTTGGAATGGTCATCGTATACTGATTACATTTACGCTCACCGGAAGAAGTGTTTATCTTACATTTTCCGGAAGAATCAACTTTCAGGCTTTTGATAATACTACAAAAAGCATCGAATGTTCCTGTAGTATCATCTATGTCTTTGTCAACACTATTGAACTTAATTGGCTTCTCATTGAAGTAATCAATTGAAAAATCCATTCCGTCTTCGATAGGGCCAAGCCATTTAGTATATATAGATTTATTGTAGTTTCTGACGACATTTTCATTTTCAAACCTGAACCAAGCATCTAAGTCATCAAAAGAATAATATGTGTACTCATCATCAGCAATCAAATTAAAACTATCAAATTCTTTATATGATTTTCCATTTTCAGAATCAAACACCATGGTACAGTGTTTATCACTATCATTAAAGTTTTCAAACGAACCATTGTAAGTGTCAGCATACTGCAACTCAAAATGCTTGGCGCTGTTATTCTTAAAAACACTTAGGCTCTTAGTTTTCATGAAAGTATCATACTGTCCTTCATCAGGATAATCATAGCTAACTTCTGCTTGTATATTCCCTCCTGTTTTCATAAATGATCTAATATAAGACTCTATATCAACATCTTCCGCTATACCAAAGCTGTCGGCAATTTTGTCAACACTATATGTATTCTTAATTGCTCTTTTGACTATGAATTCCGGATCAGTATAAGTTCTAATAAGAATAACAACTCCTACAGCAATAAGAGCCACTGCAACAGTAATAAAAACGATTCTTTTTATTGTGAACCATTTTTTGAGATTTTGAAGTTTCAATACTAATTTATCAAAAACTGTAACTTTGTATTCAGCCATATCTAGTCTCCCTTTCAAGATGATATCTTTTGTTTCCATGGCACAATAAAAGCAGCCAGATAATCATCGCAATCAATCTCATTATAATCATAATCATACCATCACTGACTAGTTATGATTTGAGGCATAGCGATTGCATACGTTGCATCTGTCTGCTCTTAAACTGTTATAGAAATAACCACCTAAATATATGTTCTATTTCCCCTTGATAGTAGACTGACTCCTGCCCCAAACTCTAGTCAAAATACCGCTCTTATTTTATCATATTTGAATCGAATAATAAAGGAATGCATCTACACAGAACTGACAACCTTTATACCATATATTCTTATGCAATCAAAACCCGGCAGCTGCCAGAAGATCTCCAAGGTTAAAACTCAGCCCTTCCTCTTTGCCATTATGAGCATTATCGTAATACTCATTCAGAACGAGTTCGTTCTCCCTTTTCATCTTTGCATAAAGGAGCGCTGTGTTGTAGGCATCATCAAGGCCATTATGAGCTCTTCCATCTGTACAAATATCTGTAGCAATAAGAGCTTCCTCCAGCGAATAGAGCTTGTTTGCCTTCATCTTCATTGAAAACTCCGGCTGGCAATCTATCCAGGTATCAAGCATATTCTTGAGAGTTCCACTCATCTTAATTCTCTTCTCGCCTAGTTCATGCAACAACTGATACTTGTCAGAATCACTCCAGGACATTGCTGTAATGTCATCATCAGGCAGCCACATCAGGAATTCATTTAGAGCCTCTTTTATCATCGGAGCATTCTTAAGATCACTATCTGTTATTCCGGTAAGCCTTCTTATAAAACTGTCAAGGCATCCAAACTCAGGTTTTACGTAAGTACAGTATTTATCTATCACTTCGTATTCATCATTCATGAGTGCCGCTCCAATCTGAATGATTTCATGCTTATAATGGTATGCCTTTTTCATCCCCTTAGGCACGCGACACATTTCCAGATCAATTACAACATAGTAACTCATAGGCACCTCCCGCTATCGATTACATTTTTCAGTCCTTCTTAAACTCGCAGATAACACCTTTTGATGTAACGGCTACAACTTTTCCCTTTCCCTTCTTCTTGAAACGGTCATACAGTCTGCCCGCACTGTAGCAGTCACCAAGTACTGTATTAACACTGTTTGCTACGTGACCGATGCCACCAAGTCCCGGAATCTCAACCAGAATTGCCTCTTTGTCGTACTTGTTATCCGGCTCCTTAACCAGAGTTACCTTGGAACCCTTCTCGATTATTTCCGTTCCGTAATAATAGTTCATCCCTGCGATTGTAAAATAAATCTTTCCCATAATCTGTTCCTCTCTTTCTATTTAATCTTAAATGAAATGATTCTTTCAATGGTATGCTGTCTGCATCCAGTTAATCAGTTTCAACTTCTGATCCAATTGTAAGACTTTTGCTGTCCCATAATAATGCCAACACAAAAAAACTCCGGAATCTCTTCCGGAGTTTTTAATCCTCAGTTTCTTTGGAATTCATATTCCAAATCCCTGTAATGTTCTTTGTCTAATTCTAATCCTCGCCCACGAGATGCACCAGCTGCATTTCATGCCCTACCGCCGGCAGGAATACATTTATTATATCATCTGTTTTCATCTTAAGACTTGATGTGCATACACATGGATGGCAGCCTATATACTCATCCTTCAAAACATCCTCATCTATAAGGAGCTTTACTGCATGTTCCTTATCATTCATAAGTCCCATGATGCTTACTGCTCCGGGTTCAATATCAAGGTACTTCAGCATATCTTCTGAAGGCGCAAATGAAAGTCGCGCCGAATTAATCTGTGCAGACAATTCCTTTGTCTTGAACTTCTTATCCCCTGGCATCATGAGAAGATAAAATGCTGTCTTCTGTCTGTTACATAGAAAGAGGTTCTTGCAAATGATAACTCCCAGCACTGCATCTATCTCATTACATGCTTCCATATTGTCAGCAGGCTCATGATCTGTTCTCTTATAATCTATGCCCAAACTGTCCAGGAAGTCATATGTCCTGACTTCTCTCGGAAGTCGTCCTGTCATATCTTCAGGTCTACCATCATATAATTCCATAGTTTGTTCTGCTCCAATTCATCTAAAAATCATTATGATTATAAATCCTCGCCTGCTTCAACTCAAGTTTTTCCCCAACATAAAAGGAGGCTACCGAAGTAACCTCACGTTTTACACTATTTCTCTTTGAAATTGTCTTCTGATCTTATTTCAAAATGTAATGCAGTTGTTGAAATAAGGACACTGTTTTTCGTCTTTTATTTCAAAAAGTAATGTAGTTATTGAAATAAGGATGCAGTTTTCCGTCTTTTATTTCAGAAAGTAAAGCACTTATTGAAATAAGCGCCCCCAACGTAAAAGGAGGCTACCGAAGTAGCCTCACGTTTTACACTATTTCTCTTTGAAGTTGTCTTCTGATGTTCTCGACCTCGTATATCGTATTGCGGATCTTCCATCTTGCATCGTTTATCCTGCCCTGGACTATCCAGTCTACGAGGAATCCGTCGCAGAAGAAATCTGCGAACTCGAGGAAGCCACCGGTTTCCAGCTTCAGGTCGGTGAGCACGTTGACATCCATCAGTTCTTTCTTGAGGGACATCAATGCGAATCTGGCCTGTTCCATGTAATACTTGGAATCGGACATCTTGCTGTGCTTGATCAGAGTGCTCAAAGTTCCGCCTCCGAACATATCATATATTCCCCAGTTCCTGGCGCTGTCCAGAGACTTGCTTGCATTATTTAAGCACCTGAGTGCGTAATCCGAAGCCTGTATAGCTTCTGTGATTTCTTTCATTCTGTCATAATAAACCATATCTTTTACCTCTCTTAAAAAAATGGATTAATAAATGAACTGTGGAAATAGTATCATTATCCATAAATGAAATGTAGACTGATTGTCGCAAGATATAACCACCTATTTCTCGCATTCAGAGAAATATCACACAGAAACAACGTTCCTCATCACATCAAAATAACACATAATCACCCTCCACCCATCAAAAAAGACCCGCGCAAGCGGGTCTTCACTGACACAAGTCCAGTTACTCATGACATAAGTCTTATTCAGGCATGATCTCCAGAGGATTTATGCTGTTTCCGGCCTTGTCAGTGATTTCCATATGAAGATGTGGTCCGGTTGAATTTCCTGTTGAACCAACAGCTCCAACTGCAGTTCCGGCACTTACTGAAGCGCCCTTTGAAACAGTTGCTGCATCCTTAAAATGAGCAAACTTACATTTCATACCGTCTGCACTCTGGATGATTATGTAGTAACCGTCAGAATCATTCTTTCCGGTCTCAACTACAGTACCGGCAAATATGCTGCGAACTGCTGTTCCTTCTGCTGCGGCAATATCGATACCATTATGATCTTTACTATGCTGTCTTGTTATTACGATACTGCCATCTATTGGCCAGATTGCCTTTGCGGATGTTGCTTCCTCAGGCGCTGCATCCTCATCCTCTTCCGGTGCCTCTACTTCTACACCATCATCAGGATCATCAGTTACAATCACCTCAACAGGTCCGTCATTATCCTCCGATACATTTTCATCATCAGGTGCATCTACTTCAGCACCTTCATCTTCCTCGGGGTAATCGACTTCATTGCCTTCATCTACATCACCGGTAGTAACTTCATTATTAGCCTTAGCCTTACTGCCCTTTACAAGTTCAGACTCCTTAGGGTAAGTAAGGAAACACACTGCGAGCACGGCACACAATGCAAATGCAAGGGCTATAAGAATCTTATTAGTCTTTTTCATCTTGAGCACATTTTTAATCCTTTCATTAATCCCGATTTCGCCAAAGGCTACGGGACAGGCCGCGATATAATGTCTCGGAATACTCAGATTAAGCAGTGCCTGGGAATAGTCTTTCTTCTTATCGTATCCTATCTTTCTGATTACTTTCTCATCACAGGCAAGTTCAATATCCTTACAAAGAAGGGTGTATGCTATCCAAACGAGGGGATTGAACCAGTAAAACGCTGTAATGACAAAGGCCAATGGTTTAACCAGATTGTCAAGTCTTTTGATATGAGCCTCCTCATGACTTACAGACATGAAGAGTTCCGTCTGACTCAGACCATACGGAATATATATCCTTGGCTTGAAAATTCCCAGAATAAACGCCGTCTGGATTTTATCCGTCTGATATATATTCTTTTGATATTTAACTGCGTCAGCAACCAGCTTCCTGAGCCTTATATATGAAATTGCTCCATAAATAAGCACTGCACCTACGCCTGTCAGCCAGACTATCGCCAGCACAGACATAACGTCAACAGCAGGTTTTGTTTCAACCGCCGGAGCCTTGCTCATTTCAGTTACCGTCTCGGGCTTCACTTCATTTGATATTACAATCTGCTGATTCTGTTCCACAACATATTCCTTTGCAGGAAGCATGCTGAACGGGCTTTCAATTGTAAATGGAATGGCCAGCCTGACCGCAACCAGAAGCCACATAAGGCATCTCATATATTTAGGCATTTTCTTGAAAATGCATCGCACCAGGATGCATACTCCTATAAGAATGCCGGCTGTTATGCTGATGTTTAAAATGTCAGTAAATATTTCCTTCATAAAAGAAGTTCTCCTGATCTGTTATCCCAAAAACACTTAATTACTCTTTATATTCGTCGATCATTTTCTGAATCTCGTCTATCTCGCTTTTTGAAAGCTTTCTGCTACGGCTGAAAGCCGCAAGAAACTGAGGTACATTTCCTTCAAAAGTCTTCTCGACTATTTCATTTACCTCTGCCGCCTGCACGTCAGACTTCGTGACAAGTGAAGTGATCACAGCATTTTCGCTCTTGATGATACCTCTCTCCGTAAGCCTTTTGATAACCGTGTAGGTAGTTGCTTTCTTCCAGCCAAGCTCTGACTCGCAGAGTTTCGCGAGTTCAGTACTCTTGATAGGCTCATGCTCCCATAAAATAAGGCAGAACCTGTATTCACTTTCAAAAACCTTTGGCGTGTTCATTGTTTTCATCCTTCATTAACAATAAGTTTCATTTACATACATGTGCACACAAAAAGTCGAACGCGTTAGACCTTTATGCTTCGTAGTCTAACACATTCGACCAATCGTGTCAACAGTGTTAATAATTACTTAATATTCTTAAATATTATTTCAAAACAGCCTACCTTCTATCCATATCTACGTAATCAACAGAATACATGTACATTTTTTCCTGGTACGGGTACAATTTGACAGTTACATGAACCTTATCTCCGATTTTAAAGTCATTGACCTCAGGATACACTCCTGTATTAACATCTTTAATAGCAAATTGCGGACCGCTATAATCAGTATCACCAGGGTTATAATCTCCTGCCCATATCAGGATATTTGTATTATCATCCTCTTCCATATACATAATGGTCGCATCGAAGGACAACCAGCACCATGCATATTTATCAGAGAACTCAATTAATGTCTGTTCATCAGGATACTTTGTCTCTAGAAGTCTCTTAAAGTCCTCATTATTCTCTATTGATATTTCGCCATCTGATTCATCCTCTTGAGTTTCAGTTTCATCCTCAGTTGTAGTTTCAGTGGTATTACTTTCTGTAGTTTTATCATCTTTAACAGCTTCCGTTGTCGCATCAGTTGCTGTTGATGAATCAGTATTCTTTTCAGTAGTACTATTTTCTTTTTTCTCAGGAAATGTATGATATCTTATAAGTATCTTTGAATCATCTGTAAACCAGTCACCTTTAATAAAATCTGTTTTCCCATCAATAGATACACTCTCAACATCACCATCTTTCTTGAGAAAACCAATCACTAGATCTTCAATCGGCTCAAGTTCAATATTCCTAAAGCCTGCTAACTCAAACTGTGTTTTTACATCTTTATAGTTTTCCCCTTTAAAACTACTACCGGAATCAGGTGCTTGAATTTGTCCTTCATGAGGATTCTTACATGCAGAAAAAACAGTTACCATTAAAAAGAAAAGGATAATAACTTTGTTTAGTCTAAATAATGATTTTAACCTTGATTCAACCATGATGATAACTCCTTCTTTATCCTAATTCGCGTTTAATCCAATAATAAGCAGAGGTATAGTAATCTGTTATTTCCCTAATAGCAGAGCGCCCCTGTCCATAATAATAATCAATACACCATTTTTATTCTATCATACCCCATCAGAATAATAAAGAAATCCTATAGGTTAATCATCCCATTCTCCCTTGAATATATAAAGACATCCTTACTGAATACGAGAAACGGCGTTTCCTTCTGGTTACTCAGGAAGAGCTCTTCCGCCATCTTCATCATCTTCCTGCGAAGCTTCTTATCGCCGGCCTTTGTATAGAAGACCACGTCTTTCGTCGGAATAGTGATAGCAACATCATCGCCAAGTTCCTCTGAAACAGCTTTCCAGATATCATTCAGAAGTATGCTCTCCGCCTCAAAGTTTCCGCCGGCTATGATTCCGTATATCCCAGGCTCCTTGGACTCACAGCTTCTGAAGTGAATATCGCGGATCAGGTTCCCGAACGCCGCCTGCTGAAGCTGTTCTACTGAAACACCTTCAGGGAGCATATCATAGCTGATAAATGTAAAGACCTCCCCAACATCCTGCACGAACAGCCCTATGTAGCTGTCCATGATACGGGTCATAACCATCTGCTCAGGATAACTTGGAGCATCCGGCGTAGCTGCCATAAGTGACACCTCGGCCAGTGGATTCTGCGCCCAATTCTTCTTCAGACGCGGGTAAACTTTAGTGATATCAAATACATAATCATCGCTGAAGCCATCTTCGTATGGTCCACAATCCGGATCATGCGTCCATTCAATATCACATATATCATCCTTGTTGTTGACGAATGCCTTCACTCTCTCCAGGAAGTTTATGCAGTATCTGCTGTAAGAGTGCTGCGCCAGAACTCTGATCACCGGACGGAGCCCCGGCCTTGCCTCAGCCGCCTGCCCGCTGGCAATGTAATTCAGATAATCATTTATCTTATCCTGAAGTATTCTTCCATGCTCCTGACGATTGGAAAACTTCCACTCCATATCGTCCAGGATAATAAGGACGAACCTACCTTCTTCAACCAGAGTTATATCTATAACCCCGCGATCTCTAACATTTGACATGAGTTTATTCCCCTCTCAGCTCGGCTATCTCCTCCTCAGTCAGCGGCATGATGCCGCACTCTAGCTCATACTTCTGATAAAGCGTCGGCGTAACCTTATCATCCTTGAGATAAGTAAAATACAGCGTCCTGTAATGCCCGTCGTTCCCTTTGAAACAATACACGTCCACTGTTACGTCAACGCCTTCAATCTTCCTCGTATTAGTGCCAAATGAAGCGTTCTCGAAACCTATATCGCCCCCATAATGCACTTCCTTAGTCTGCGCAACCTTATTGGTCATAGTTTCAGCAAACTCTTTAAATGTAATGTACTCGAACTCACCTGAATCAAGGAATCCCAGAGTAGTTTTCGCCGACGTATCACTTATATACATGTAGATTTCCGCGTCCTCGAAATCCTTCTGCAGAACTTGTGATCTCTCGCTGACACAGATCCAGAGATCCAGTATCTTTATCGTGCCAAGATCCTCATTTCCGAGAGTTATCGAGACATCAACGTCCGGCGGCGAGATCGGATAGTAAGATATAGTAGTATTTCGTTCTTCCGTCGTTGCCTCCGTGACATCCTCTTTAGCTTGCTCCGTATCCTTCTCCGTAGTCACCTCAGTCAGCCTGCCCCCTCTGCCAACATTCTTAACTACGAAATATGAGGCCACGCCCAAAGCTGCAGCCATGACTATCGAGACAGCAACCACTATAAGCCCTATATAGCTCTTCTTCCCGGGCTCCAGGCTTTCCTGCAGCTCACGTCTGTAATCAGTATCCGGAGTTACATCATCATAATCATAAATGTATCGAAACCCATCATTATTATCATTGTTCTGATTGAATTGGTCGTTCATTTTCTATCCCCGTAATAAAAAATATATAAAGCATCATATCACAATGGCGCCTCAAAGTCGCCGGATATTTTATACCCTTTATACCCTTGTCAATAACTCTCAAAAGGGGTATAATGGGTATAGCAAAAAAGGAGTAAATGCCTATGAGTAAAGATATAAACAACCAAATATCTGACCTGGAACGTGAGATAGCCCGACTTCCGAAAGGCAGCATTGCAAAGAAGAACATAAATGGCAAAGACTATTATTATCATCGTACATCCCACTCCGGTAAGAGAGTTGAGAATTATGTGAGCTTTGAGGATCTCCCCGTACTTAGAGAAGAAATCACTTACAGAAAATCTTTGGAGAAGGAACTGAAGGAGCTAAAGCTCACTGCTCCAAAAGTCGATAAGCCTTCAAAGAAATCCCTGGAGTTTAAGACTATAGTAAGAACCGGAAAGCAGCTCGAATCACAGATAGCACTAACCAGAGGGTATAAGAAGCGAGAATGCATCGGCACACTGAGAGATTATATCTTCGGCCCTGCCATGGACAAGGTTATGATCATTTATGGTCTCCGCCGGACCGGAAAGACAACCATGATCAGACAGATCTTATCAGAACTCTCGATGACAGAATTCAAGAAGGCCGCTTTCATACAGGTGACAACGGAAACCACTCTCTCCGATGTGGATTCCGACCTTAAGCTTCTCGAGAAAAATGGATATAAATATATATTCATTGATGAAGTCACATTGATGGAGGACTTCATAGAAGGTGCAGCCCTCTTCTCGGATATCTATGCAAGCAGCGGCATGAAGATAGTTCTTTCCGGAACAGACTCTCTCGGCTTCGCTTTCACACGAGAAGAACAGCTTTATGACAGGTGCATAATGCTGCACACCACCTTCATCCCTTACCGGGAATTCGAAGGAGTCCTCGGCATTCAGGGAATTGATGAATACATACGCTACGGCGGTACCATGAGCCTTGGCGGAATTAATTACAACGCTGATACTCCATTCTCGGATTCAAAACATGCACAGGAATACATCGACACTGCTATCGCGAAGAACATCCAACATTCTCTCAGCTTATACCAGCATGGCGGTCATTTCAGAATGCTGCTCGATCTGTATGAGCGCGGCGAACTGACGAACGTTATAAACCGCGTTGTCGAGAACATCAACCATAGTTTTACTAAAAATGTTATCGAGAGAACATTCAAATCTCATGATATTTCAGTGACGGCAACTAACCTCCTAAAGGACAGGGAATCACCCATCAATATCAAGGAGCATATGAATGTAGATGAGATAACAAATGGAATGATGAAGATGTTAGACATCCTCAATAAAGAAGATCAGAGCATAGACATCGAAGATGATCATGTGATTCAGATTAAAGAATATCTTACGTTACTTGATCTAATCGTAGATATAGATCTCGAATCACTCCCGGAGGTCAGCAAAAAGCAAAGCTTAACTGTCATCACACAACCGGGGCTTAGATATGCACAGGCAGAAGCCATAGTTGAGAACATGCTAATGGACTCAGAATTTCAAGAGTTGTCCGCAAAAGACAGAAAACGCATACTCGACCGTCTGCTTTCAGAAATACGTGGAAGAATGATGGAGGATATAATCCTTCTGGAGACCAAACTGGCTAGGCCTGATAAAAAAGTATTTAAGCTGCAGTTTGCCGTCGGTGAATACGACATGGTCGTATATGACCCAAAAGAAGTCAGCTGTGAAATATACGAAATAAAACACAGCAAGGAGCTTGTTCCTGATCAGTACCGTTATCTGGCAGATAATGAGAAATGTAAATTGACCGTCCACAGGTACGGCGACATTAAAGGCAAATATGTAATCTACCGAGGAGATACCGCTTCAAGTGAAGATGTACAGTACATAAACGTAGAGGAATATCTCAAATCACTGGGTAGAATCGAGTAGGAGGCGGTGACTAGCCGCCGTCCTCTCACAGCACCGTACGTACCGTTCGGTATACGGCGCTTTCAATAGTTGACGTGCAC
>OCTW011209179.1_pt1 | contig 15659 bp, 24 predicted proteins | sample 1539671 | NCBI WGS metagenome assembly OCTW01 (sample SAMN02144230, study PRJEB22623) | gut metagenome | biome: sheep rumen | host: Ovis aries | place: New Zealand
TCAAGAGTACCCCCATAGACTGTACGTCCTAAGTCTGTTGTGTAGGTTGTGCCTTGATAAGCGTGGTACGATGTGTCTGTGCTTGGGTAGTTGATGCTGATGTCGTTGTTGTAGGTTGCGCCGTAGTCGCTCGGAATTGATATTCTTATAAAATAGACATTTGCACCAAGCGTGATTGCTCTGTTTACAATTCTTGTGCCTCCGCCATAAACACCTATATATTCCTTATTTGCTCCATAAAAATATGCAAATACACCTCTTGGAGATTTGAAATAATATGATGTATTCGGCTTTACAGATATATAGTTCTTACCTCTTATTTGAGTTGTAGCACTTAAGTTTTCCCCCGTAGTATTGGAAATATAACCAAATTCTGTAACCTCGTCCCATATATTGATACCCGTCCTATTCGTATCAACGCTTGTGTGTCCGCTTATAGGGCAGATGTTGGAGTATGGCTCGTAGGCTGTTGCTGTAGAACCGAGTTCAATCATCGGCTTGAATATAGCATTGTTTACAGTAGTTCCCGATGCTATTCTGATTACTGCATTTACGCTGTTCGTAGGTGCTGAGAACGTAGCACCGCTCCCATAATCTCTCGCTCTCCAAGAAGAAGAAACAGACTCTTCCAAATACATATATGCGGTTTGCGATGCTGTAACCACTCCCGATAGCGTATATGTCTGCCCACTAACTAAAGGCACACCATCTGCAATATGCAGATAAGCGTCTGCTGTGGCTGTTCCGTTTGCCGTAACCACGCCCTCTTCATCAATAGTGAATGTTATCCCACCGACTGTTGTTATTGTTGCTGTGTTCGGCAGTTTATTCTTCCCTGCACCACCTACCCACGGCTTGTCGTAGCCGTTAAGGTCTTGGATTGGCTCAAGGTCTACTGTAAGGGATTTGAGGTCTATTACTTCATCTGGATTTTCTATTGTGACAAGAGAACCTTCTTTAGTCTGCAGTGAGGTATCTATGGCTGTTGTGTCTCTGAATTTGTATATCATCTGATACCTACCTTTCTGCTTGCTCTTGTCTCTCTCTGATTAAGTATTGTCTGCATATCACTTGCCGTTGCTCTTGCGATCTCTCTGCCGTTAAGATACAGCGGTACCTCTATGCTGTAGTCGCCAGTGTAGCCATACTCATACGCCAAGTCTGTGCCAAAGCCCATTGCGCTTCTTCTTGGGATCGTGACAAGATTTGTCGATGCAGTTTCTACCTGCCTGTTCATTGCTTCAATACCATTGGCAAAGCCTTCACCAGTGAATTCACCAAGCCTGTACATAACCTTTGAAGGAGATGCGATGCCCAGCACTTTCTTGACCGCTTTCGGCAGTCTCGATGCCATAGCCTTGACCTTTGCAATAACTCCGTCAAATTTTGCCTTGATACCATTCCACAAGCCTGCAATAAGATTTGATCCTACACTTACAAGGTTACCCAGCCCCGTCTTTATGGCTTTTGGTATTCTCTTGGCATAGCCTATTGATGCAGATACAGCCTTACCCATAGCAGAAGCAATTCCGTTTACAAGGGCATCTATGAGCCTTACACCTGCTACAAGAAGCTGTGGTATGGCTTTGATGAACGCCATAAGTATTTTGCCTACAAGCTCAACAGCCTTTGCTGTTACCTTGCCGTCTCCGCTACTAAGTCCATTTACCAAGTTAGTGACTGCATTAATACCTGCCACTATCATCTGTGGTGCCTGCTGTAGTATTCCTGCAACAAGGTTCATAACGAATTCTGCACCCTTTGGGATGAATTCTTTTGCCTTTGCTGTTATCTGATCCAGAAGACCCTGCATAGCATCTCCGAGCGAAATATCTCCACTGAGTACGCTGGATATTGTTTCGCCTAGTGTGTCAAAAACAGGTATGATGCTTTCAATAACACCAGATATACCGCCAAAACTTGACAGCATTTCATCAATGGTTTTTATGACGTTTGCAACATTTCGCTGTATGCCTGCCTTGACATTAACAAACGCCATCTGAATACCGCCACCAGCACTCTTTGCCTGTTCAGACCAAGATGTAATGCCGTCTGCGCCCTGCTGTGACAGCTTAATCATTGCATCGTTGACTTCCTCGATGCTAACAGAGCCGTCTTGCATTGCTTGGTATAAATCAGTCTGCGACTTACCTGCGCCCAGCATTGCTTCTGCAAGCTGGTTCATCTGTGCAGGTGCGGTCTGTACTAAAGCACGCCAATCTTGCAGGTCTGGCTTGCCCTTTGCCATAGCCTGTACCCACTGATTGATCGCACTCGCCTGCTGTTCTGCAGGTGCGCCACCAGATGCCATAGCATTATTGAGTGCCAGTGTAAGGTCTGTTGCCTTGCCAAGGTCACCTACTACAGCCACTATCTGCTGGGTCTGACTTGCGACTTTATCCAGCGTAGTAGGCAGGTAAGAAATGTTGTCACCCAGTGTCTTAATGGATGCATCTGCATCTTCTGCACTGTAGCCTAGGCTCTGCATTACCTTCGGATAGTTCCTTAAGGTGTCGAACCTCTTAATGGCTCCGTCCATATTTGTTGCTATGGAATTGCCGATGACATCAAAGGCTTTTTGCCCTGCACGCATCAGCATACCGAAGCCAAGACCGCTTTTTATTTTGTCGCCAAAAGACTGCGCCTTCTGTTGTGCCTTATCAAATGTACTTGTGAAGCCTTGGTCTTTAGCCGTTAATATTGCTTCTATCGTGTGTGCTGACATTTCCTGTTAGCCTTTCCTGTAATGCTTTGTATCTGTCTTTCAGTTCGTTGACTGTCTCGCCTTTCATACGTTTCAGTTCCTTTGAATAATCAAAGAAACTTTCAAAGGTCGGATATACTGGCTTTAACTGCTTGCCTACCTTTTTCTTAGCCGTTGCCAAGAACGTAAGCCACGCACCCAGTGCTATATCTTTCTGCTTATCAAGCTGTTTATACTGTTCTGCTTCGCACAGCATTTCATATTCCTTGATTGATAGGCGGTCAACCTCGTCAAGTGATCTAAAGCCGAAAAATCTAAAACAATTCAATGCCACCTCATCGTACAAGTCTTCTATGCTTCTTTCACTGCCAGTTCCTTGTACGTTGTCTTTGTGACATTGGCTTTGCCGAAAAAATCCATAACAGTGTCAAAAACAGCATCTATGTCCGTTTCTTCATCTTCAAGAAAAGCGTACAGGTCTTTCTGTGTAAGTCTTGGATTCATTCCCTTGTTGGCTGTCATAAGCACCTCGGCAAGTGCTTCTACATCTCTGTCTATGACCTGCGCCATAATGAATTTAAGCCCTGTGTTCATCACATAGTTGCTGTTCTGCACTTTGACTGTTGCTTTTGCATTTATAGTCTTAAGAAAGCCCATACCGAATACAAATTCGTATGGTGTGTCGTTCATTATCAGTTCAAATTTCATCGTGCTTTCCTTTCTCTACATAAAAGTCGGGGAGAAGTGTATGACCTCTCCCCTGCTCACTATCCCTGTTTCGGTGTATCCACGAATGTGTACTGGCTATCATCCTGCTGTCCTGCAGGTACAGTTACGTTTCCGTCTGCACCCTTGCCGTTGATGCCGATAGTCATACTGACCTCAACATTTCCGTCTGCAGGAGACGAAGTAGTAAACTCCGACAGATAGCCTTGATAATATGTACCGCTGAATTTACCCGTCTGCCCTGTAACTGGCTTATCAAGATTTACTTCCCACAGCTCGATGAGTGAGCCGTCAAGGATCGCACTCTTAAGCTTCGGAAGCATTGCATCATTGGCATCCATAAGGCTGGTCATAGTCTTTTCAAGTTCTGCCACGCTGGCACCTCTTACCGAACCATCCTTTGTTGCAGTTGCATCTGCATCCGCACTGATCGACAGCTCGTCCTCAGTCGTAAAGGCTATCCTTGTGCCGTCCACAGTTGTTGCTTCGGAAGCCAGTCTGTACAGGTATACAAGGTTCTTTCCTGTTACTGCGCTCATTGTTTATCCTTTCTTTGAATAGCTAAAACGTAATGAATTCCACCCGTGCATCAATGGTGGTGTCGTGGTGTTGTCAGCAAGTATCTGCTGTTCTGTTTCGTTTCGTATAAGTGACCATTTAAATGTTGAAGTCTCAGTAAGGTTTCCTGCCGTATTAAGCACAGTGTTCATCATCTCGGATACAGTGCCACGCTCTTTTTCTTTGTTGTGCCATATATGCACCACTAAAGTAACATAGCCATAATCCTGCGACTTTGAAGCACCGAATTGCTGTCTTGTATCGGCAAGGTAATAGAATGGGTATGGTGTACCCTTTGGCGGTAGTTGCCCGTCATAGGCGTTTAATTGCGTTTTAAAGTAGGTAAACAATTCCTGCTGTGCTTGCATACTATTTCTCCGTAATTTTTTCTAAGTCGCCTAAAAATTGTGGCCTTACACGTTCTAAGGAAGGGTCTAGTATAGGTTCTGCGCTCATATACCTTGTGCCGTATTCTACATACGGGTCATAGTTCATTGTTGCGCCTACAGCCACAGTCAGACCGCCATCACGTACTTCTGTATTGATTGATCCTGCCGTGTCACCAGTAGAATAGCCTTTCACATAAGCGTGTGTGGTCTGCTCTTTCATATACCTGTTGAGCCTGTCACCATTTGCCTTGATGATGCGCTTTACATCATCCATAGTGACATTATCTTTAAGCACCCCTACAAAGTCATCAAGACCATTAAATTTTACGTTCATACTCTGGATAGCACATATACATCCTTCACCCTTTTAGGTGCGATGTAGTCTACCTTATACGCCTTACCGCCTATCTCAATGTCTGTGTAGTCATCCGTGATGTGGTTCTGGAATCTTGCCGTGATGCTGTCCTGCATAACTCCACCATATACAAGTGTCATCATTCGCTCCGTAGTGCTGTCTACACTTGCATAGTGAATATTCTCGCTTTCTACGCTTGAAACGTAGTTGCCAGTGGCAGGATCATACACGTCTTCGACCACTCGGAAGATTACTGGTGTGTCAAATCTCATAGGAATTTAAGCCTTCCTACATACTGTGGCGGTTCTTCCTGCTGTGAAAGCCAGCCATTGATCTCTGCCGTATACGGCTTGAAGTCATCTTCTTCCGTCCACGTCATTCCTTCGCCTTCGACATTGTGACTTGATAATCTCTCACTGCCTATTCTATTGAACCTTACTATTGAAACTTCGACTACAATGTACTCCAGTTCAGCAGGCACATTAGCGACCCCAAGCCGAAGCTGAAGTCGCTGTGCCGTCATACTGATAATCTGATTGAGCAACGAGGTAACCTCATCTGTTGGGTCACTTATTCCAAGTAATATCAATACCTGTTCTAACATAGGCTACCTCTTTCTGTGATTAGCTATTGGAGATAGTTCCCTTGACCACTCCTGCAAGTTCCTCTGCATAGAATTTTACGCCTGTCAGCAGGAGTGTTTCGATTGATGCTCTCTCAAGTACTCTGCCGTGAGTGATGCCTACAAGACCACTCTCGTCTGATGTAAGCTCAAATTCCTGCCCTACTGCACCATTAGCAGGTACATATGCGCAGTGCAGGTTTTCCTTTGCTGTGGAAATAACTGTGCCTGCTGTGAGTGAAGGAATGATGAACAGAGTACCAAGGCCAAGGAAATCCTCTACATAAGACATTCCGAATGCTGTCTGCATCGAAATGCTTGCTGTGCCAAGATAACCTGCTACATCTGTGCTTGATACAAAGTGTACAGGCTCTGCATCTGCATCCTCAAAGTATGTCTGAAGTGCATTCCAGTTGTTTGCAAGCTGTTTCTGAAGATTGTTACCTGCGGTTGCTGTGCCTGTTCCTGTTGCAAGGAATGTGTTGAAATCAGACTTGATGTCTGCTCTGATCGCACGAATAAGCGCACGGTCTGTATCATAGATAGCGTTCTCTCTGCCACTCTTCTGGATAGCTTCTGCTGTGGTCAGCTTTCTGAATTTCTTCAGAGCCATTGTAATAGGGATTCCTACTCTCTGTGTTTCGGTAAGACCGATTTCAACGCCTTCTGCGACCTGTGCAGGAATGTTGCCTTTTACGCTTGACTTGTACACATTGATTGTGTTGCCTTCTGGTACCGCATCCATTCTGGTGATGCCAAGAATATCAGCAAGCGCACGATAAGAATTGTGGAGTTCGTTTACAAGATCAATCGAAATTGCTGGAGCAATATCTGTCGAAACAGTTGTGTTAGTAATCAGTGCCATTGTTGTTATCCTTTCTGATTAAATAATTCCATATTTTCTTCTATGGCTTTAAGCCGTTTGTTAGGGTCTTTGATTGCAAAAATCTGTTCCCTTGTAAGAGCAGATGTACCGCCCTTCTTTGGATTTCCACCAGCAACAAGAGCCTTAACACCCTTGTCTACTTCTTCCTTGAACAGTTTTGCGAAGGCCTTGACCGCTTCGTTTGTCTGTTCTGCATCGGATGTTACAAGCATACCGATAAGCGCATCGGATACGTTCAGACCATCATTTGCCAGCATCTGCCTTGCCGTGGTCATCATCTCCGACCTGCTCTTCTCAGCTTTCAGTGCATCCAGTTCCTTTTTGAGTTCGGACACTTCGTAGTCGTAGCGTTCCTTCTCATTCATTTTGGCAAGCTTCTCAGCTTCAGCGACTTCCTTTTCACGCCTCTTCTGTTCCCTTGCCAGTCTGTCCTGCACGATCTTGTTCACATCCTCATCGGTGTACTTTTTTTCTGGTTCTTTTGATTCTTCTGCCTTAGTCTCTTCGACCTTGGTTTCTTCTGCGTTCATCTGCTCGTTGTTTTCCATTTTTGGTTCCTTTCTTTTAAGTCGTAAAGCATTGACTACCCATTGCTTTTAAAGTGTTCAAGGCTTGCACTGTTTACCATAGCTTTTAACGTCTTCAATGCTTGGACATATAAAAAGCAGGTGCTTAGTTTCGCATCTGCTTCTTGTACCATTGATATTGTTGTACCTTTGACATTTTGTTCCACTTTTCAGTGGTGCCACCTTGGTTGAGCCATTCAAGCCACATATTGTACTCGTCCTCATCAATGTAAGGTGCTGTAGTACAGTGGCAGTTCGGGTGTATCGGTGGTGCGTTCTCGCCCTTCTCCGCTTCTGATACAGCAAAGTCGTGTCCGTTCAACGCTCTGCATATAGGGCAGGCGTTTCTGTTTACGGCAAGGAATACATATCTTTCTACGCCCTGCCTTCTGTAACTGCCCATAGCCACATCAGTCTGTAACGCACGCAGTTCGGTTCTTATAAGCCGTTCGGCATTGTAGCGTGATGTATTGAATTTCTTTTTGATGCGCTGGGCAAGTTCTCTTGATCCTATGCCTGCTATCAAGCCCTGCTGTAGTGCGTTTGCGATCTCATTCTTCAGCGTTTCCATATGTGACCATATGCGCTGTGAGAAGGTAGCGCCCTTAAAGGAAGCCTTGACCGCTTCCTTTGCCCTGCTGACTGTATCGGCATTGGTTACTGTGTCGCCAAGGATACCAGCAAGCCTGCGTATTTCTTTTTCTGCTCGGTTTGTTGCCACCTTCTGGTAGTACTGGTCTATGTCATTGAAACCACCTACGATATGAAGCCCTATTCTCGCCTTAAGCATTTCAAGCCTGTTGATGCGCATTGTAGCGTTATACAGTCGCATTTCTGCATTGGCAAGTTCGCTGAAATCCTTTTCTTCTACGTATTTCTTAGCCAGTTCTTGATAGCGTTCTATGTCTATGTTGTTCAGTCGTTTCTTAGCTTCGGTTATGTCGATGCCTTCTGCATCTGCATACTTGCCGTAGAAGCTGTTTATCTCGTTCTCAGCCCATTGGTACATATCCTCATAGACCTTGTTTATATCAGACATAAACGTATCTTCTTCGGATAGATATTCGTTTCTGACTTCCCATTCTCGGTTAGACCAGTAAGACCTGTTGTTTCTGTACTGGTTCTGCCAGTAGTTCCTTACTGTAGCCATTACTCAAAAATATTATCCACCACGCTTGGTGCCTGTTCTGCTTCAAGGCGTTCCACTTCATCGTTTACGTTATCGACAAGTGACAGCACCTTAAGCTGTGTTTCTTTGCTTACTATGCCTTCAAGGTTCTTCGCCACAGTTGCTTCACTCTCAAGGTTTGCTGGATAGTTAGCTGTAAACTTTATGTCGATGCCAGCCCACGCATCTTTCGCTACTCCGTGCATCTGTGCTACTGGCGAAGAGAATATGATCTTGTACCTGTCCATCATCGAAGAAGTAAACCTTCTCGCCTTGGCTGTGAACAGGTTCTGCATTGCTTCAAGTTTGTACCTTAGTGCAATGCCAGACGAAGAACCGAAGTTCTCGTCACTGATGTTTGCCACCATCGAAGTTATGAAGATGTCCTTCTGCAGTCTGTCCAGCAGGTGCTCCTGCGTTTCATCACTGCTTGGCTTCTCCATAAACTCAACAATAGGATAGTTCCCTTCGCTTATGTCACCATCGAAGTTCACTACCCTTGTACGCCTTATATGGAATGTATCATCATCGTCTACGCTTGCGCCTATTACCTTTAAATAGGCATCGGCAAAGTAGTCCACATCGTTTGCCTTTTCCGAAAGAGCTTTGTTATAAGCATTGATCGCAGGAAGCGCACTTTCAAACAGCCCCATTCTTTCATCGTTTGATAAGTACTCTACTGCAGGTACATACCCAAATCCGTGTACGTGTTCATCAGCTTCAAAGTGATATTCGCCACCTTCATACCAGAAGTGTCTTACCACCTTGTCATCTGAGTAACTGCCATACTCGTTGCCATCTGCATCTTTGTAATACCTTACGAAATACAGTGGTCTTTCCAGTATGGAATCATCGCACAGCATAAAGGCTTCAAGATCGCTCAGATACGTGATGCCTGTCTCGCCATCTTCCTTGTTGTAGTACATCTCCCAAGATGATCCGCATATGTCTGCCAGTTTGCTTACCTCTGCATTGAGGTTGTCGCCATCGTTGGTCTTGTTCAGATAGTCGATGTACTCTTCAACAGTCTCGTCTTCCGTGTTGACCTTTACTGGAATACCACAGAAGAAGCCGTTGAAGGTATCAGTGATGTACTTGGCATAGTTCACTGCTATCCTGTTGTCTGGCTTGCCGTCCATCTTGGCAGGTAGTCTGAATATCTCATACTTGTTCTCATACGCATCTGCCAGTGGCTTGGCGTATTTATGCACATATTCCTTATGCTTTGTGATGTACTTGAAGAGCAGGTCTTTGCTCATCTCGGTGTCGTAAGGTATTCTGTAGATCATAATCCCCTATGTACTCCCTTGTTTAATGTCATAGGCTTCTTGCCCATCTGTCTTATCGCACTCGCCAATGAATCTGGGCAGTCATCGTGTGGTGCGTGTTCGTTATAGTCCAGCACTTCTGCAATGTACTCTGGGTCTGTATCATCAGTGAAGTACACTCTGCCCCAGTTTTCCCGTAGGTAGGTGCTGATTTTTATGTGCTTGTTCATCTTCTCGTGGTAAGTGTTAGCCACATCACCACGGCTCTTTAACTCCTTCGCTAGGTAGCCCTTGTCTGCGTTCTTCTCGCACCAAGTGGTACCAGTCCTATATTTCGCTTTTAAGCGTAGAATGTCATCTATGCAATCATCTACGTGCTTGGTGTACTTTCTGCCGTATACAATGAAGTTACCGCCTTGTACAGCCAGTACAGTAAACGCTGTGGCATCTTCCCCACCATAGCCAGCATCTATGTGGCATATGCCGTCCATCGGCAGTTCATCAGTAAGTTGTGCGTTAGTGAACAGCGCATTCTCGTCTGCTATATGCTTCAATTCATAGTTAGCACAGAAAAGGCTTGGAGACATTGAAGATCGCAGGTATCTTATCTGCTTTTCTGTCATCAAGCCTGTTGTATAGCAGTCATACTTCTTTATGTTAGGCATTAAGGAAAAGGCATCATCTTTATGCCAAGGCGTGCCAGTGTTTATGATCCTGCCGTGTCTATTCTTTACGTTCTGCAGTTCTTGGTATATCAGCTTCGTGTGGTCACGCTCTGCACGGCTTATTCTGTCCTTGATGTTTACTATGTCGTCCGTTATGACCACATCAGCGTGCTTGCCCGTAAGTGAGCCGTTGACACCCATCCCTACCAGTTGACTTGCACCACCCTTGCCGTTGTAAAGGTTCGTGTGCAGTTCGCTGGCTGTCTCTCTCAGTATTACTGGCGTGATATTCCAGATTATCTGCGACAGTTGTACATAGGCTCCGCTTCGTATGATCTTCGACACCAGCCTTATTACCTCAGTCACATCCACATCGGTCTTACGAAGGAATATCAAGTTCTCGCTTCGGTGTATCAGCATATTGAGTGCTATGAACAGCGCAAGGTCTGTTGTTTTGAATGAACCTCTGTGCGCCTGTGTGGTGCTGTCCTCTGTGCCATACAGCCAGTCAAGGAGCCAGTCATTGTGCAGTGTTGTAAGGTCTTTGAAACCAAGCCAATGCCCTATGATGTATGGTTCATATCTAATCAGCTTCTTTGCTGTGTCTTGCGAAGTATTCATCCATCTCTCTTGTGCTGTCATCGTTGACAGTTAGATCAAGTTTTTCTGTAGGCTTCTGTCCTACTGTATCACGTACCACCTCAAAGGCTTTTGTGTCGCCTTTTAAAGCCTTTTCTATCTGCTTCAATGCTATTGCTTCGGTGGTTGTCATTACGTTGCCGTTTTTGTCACTTATATCCTTTTCAAGTAATGCTTCAAGTGCCAGACGTATATCTCTTTTCCTGCGCCTTGCTTCGCCAGATGCTATACCGCCCTTCTTGGCTTCGTCTTGGCTTAACTTGTATTCACTTGGTCTTAGGTTCTGTTCGTTTGCCATTGCCTTTGTACCAGAACGAATAGGTTATGCGGTTGTTGCTTCGCTTGTTTGACAAGTGATCATATTTCTTGTCATATTTGCCATATGCCTTATAGTCTCCTTGCACCCTGCCATACCTTGCCAGTATCCATTCTGGGTGTCTTACAAGCGCAGGGACAAGGCTTGGTGTAGTAGTCATTAGGTTCACTTCATAACCCTTGCCAGAAACAATTTTCGCCACTTCTGTAATGAAGGCTGTGCCAATGCCGATGCCTTGATAGTCTGGCAACACCACAAACCTGTGTATTCGTTTTTGTCCTTTCTTCATTGGCATTTGTATAACGCCTGTGTGGGCAACAAGTCTGCCTTGCCATATTGCTACGTACTGTTCTGCCCCTTGGTGTAGGTCGGTGTTTAGATAGTGATATTTCCTAAATACCTGCCATACTTGCTTTTTATATCCGTTGCCAACCCTGTATATTTCAAGTTCGATTTCTGGGCGGTTGTGCTTTCCCTTTGTATAAAAAAACGCTTTTGATCTGTGTCATATATCCAGTCTGGTTGTAGCCACTCAATAATGTCATCGTGACACGATACGGCTACGAATTGCTTGTCGCTTCTGCGTATTGCTTTGGCTATTGCACACGCTGTTGTTTTGGCGCATTCTCTGTTAACTACTGATGTGAATTCGTCAAATACAATTAATGGCTTGTTGTCTAGGATGCACCTTGCAAGATCTACACGCATTTTTTCACCATTGGATAAAACTGCGTATGGCTTTAACCACGAAGGTGGAGACGAAAAGCCTACAGATGTAAATGCCTTTTCAATGTCTTTAATGCTTGCCTTCGGCATATCATCTATAACGGCCTGTGCATTATATTCGTATTCACAGAAATAAGCGTTTTTAAACACCTCTTTCGCTATAGTGGTCTTACCTGTTCCAGACCCCCCCACTATCAAGCCCACTTGCCACCCATCTTGTGGGGCAATTTCGCCTGTGAAGTGTTCGTCTATGTGGCTTACGTCTATATCAAAATTGGATATTATTGCCGATGTCCTAAAAGTGTTAGGTGCATTTACCTTTTTTATAATGTCAAAACTCGGCATACATACCCCTTTGCCTGTAATTCGTTATACAGGTCTTCTTGCTCCATCTCGTCTTCGCACTCAACCACCACTTGGTATTGCGCTGTGATCTCTCCAGAAAGGTCAGTGCGTTCCACAGGCTCGTCTGTGGGTATATCAAAGCCAAAGTCAAAGCCATCGAAATCAAGATCGCTCAGTTCTAATTCCAGCAGGTCGATGTCCCACCCAGCAAATTCATTCGTCTTGTTGTCCAGCAGTCTATACTTGCGCTTCTGCTCACTGGTAAGACCGCTTACGATTAATACCACGGCTTCTTTTTTGCCAAGTGCCTGTAGTGCTTTAAGTCTTGTGTGACCTGCAAGTATGACCATATTTTCATCTACAATGATCGGTGCGATGTATTCGCACTGCTTGATGCTTTCCTTTACTGCATCAACAGCATTGTCGTTATGCCTTGGATTGTTTTCATACGGCTTGATTTCCGTAAGCTTTGCTGTCTTAAGTTCTTTGTGCATCTTTTTTCTTCTTTCTGTCATAACCAAAAAGACGGCACCTATGTACCGCCTTCTCGGAAGGAGCTTCCAGCAAATTTATGAAGAGTTCTGGAAAAGTATGGTTGATTGAGCCACTATCTGACACTGTTATTTTACAGTGCCTATTTTCCGATTTTGTCCTTATTCCGCATAAATTTTACTTTGTCTTCGATGTTGCGCTTCTGCAGGTCGGTCAGTTCATCCCATATCAGCAGGAATAGGTCAAGTCTTGTGCATACCTTCCAGTCTTCGTTATTTCTTCTGTACATCACTATTGGCAGGTTTCCTTTTCTTGCATCACGCTCTGCCTGTTTCAGTGCCACTTCATCACGGAAGGCATCTACTCTTTTGCACTCTATGTGCAGACCTTCTACGCCTACAATGTCTGGTGCATCTCCAGTCTTGCCACAATACTGTGCTGATCTGCGTGCTTCTATGTAGCCTTTGTTACGTAGATGCTGTGCCAGTTCAAGTTCTCCGTCTTTGCCTTTTCTTCTACTGTTCATACTTAACTCCTTTTACTTTTAACTTAACTGTTAAGGCATCAAAAATCCCTGCCTGTTGTCTGCCTTATTCTTTTGATTATTTCGTATATATGGCTTCTGGAATAATTCATTCCCATAAGGTCAAGTTCTCTGTATATGTCCTTTGGCCTTTTCTTTTCTACCCACTTTTTTAAGTAGATAAGGTCATATATATCCTTGCTTTGCCTTAATTGTTCTTCGGCAATATCCAGCAGGTCTTTCTTTGCCTTGATGATAGCTTCTGCATCTGCGATCCTGCGCCTTATCTGTTTGCGCTCGATCTCGATGACATATTCTTCCGTCTTATTTCGTGGCGTGCTTGATACACGCTCACTGTAGTTGCCCTTCGGCTGAGTACGCTGGAAGGCGACCATATACTCTTCTATGACCTCATTAAGGTCTGCCTGTGCCTGTGCGTACTCACAGTATCTTTTGTTATGTTCTTGATAGTACCGCATCATAACTCCTTTTTTATTTAGGATCATACAAGGAGCAAAGCGTTCAATGAAATTTTAAGACCTATCAGTAGCTTACGCCCTGCTCCCTGCGTGACCCTGCAATACAGAAGATGGTTAGAAATCATTGAAGAAAAACACATAAAGTAAGGGTTAAAATGTTAAGTAGCTTGTCCATCTTCTGTTTTTGCCTATTTCTATCCGCAATCCGTCTGCGGAGTATCGGCTTTAGCGAATAGATTTTTACTTCTGCACCTACCACACACTTGTTTGTCTCTAAACCATTTGCACTCGTTGCAGTAGCCGACTCCTTTTGTTTCCGTCTGCGGAGTATCGGCTACCTCGCAATATGGTTCTTGGTAGTCTTTGTGCAGAGCCTTGATTTCATACTCATACGGCTTAATCTCGGCAAACTCACTACAGCATTTATAATTTGGAGATACTGTATCTTCGAACAGATTGCACCACCCTTTTGGCTCATAATGGTCACAGTTGAAGCACGATTGCGAAGTATCTGCTCTTGCCTTTTCAGACAACATCTCAATGGTGTCAGCACTTCTCGCTAAAAGCGTAGCCATATAATCAACTCCGTACTTTCCCATTGATTTGGACTCCGCTCTCAATCTATCCACAAGTTCGCTTATCATACTCATCTACTCGCTCCTTTCCGTCTGTGGCTCGGTCTTTGGCTCATAAAATCTTCGGTCTGCTCCACAGCATCGCCCACAATTATTACTTTCTCCGTCCCAATTACCCAATGCGTGTTTACAAGTTGCACACGACTTCTGCTGTGGCTCGTCCTCGTGTTTGTACGGATACCAAGTAGCATCTTGTTCGTCATAATGCCAATCCGTCTGTGGCTCGTATTCACTGTAGTCTTCACATTCTTCACATGCTCCATCCCATTCATCCCAAGCATCTTTGTAAAGACAGGTGCGACATTTTTCAAGAACATCTGTCTGTGGATTGTAATGTAACGGCTCTACCTTTTTTATCTCATATACAAGGTTCTGCAGTAATTCTGACGGTATCCACCCGCCAGGAACAGTTGCGCTTCTTCCCCACGCATTTTCTTTTGCCCAAGCAATTAAATCTACTACCGCAATCATTACTCACTCCTTTCCTCTCTGCACCCGTATGAGCAGAAGTCATCGTACCTCATCTGCCTTGTGTTGGCGCATCTATAGCAAATGCCGTAAGTGTCATCACCATTAGTCCAATGCTTGCACTCTCGGCAACGTACTATGTCGATGCTCGGTGAGCCTTTGAGAATGTCGGTTGCAAGTTTTTTCCAATCTTCAATATCCTCACTTGCAGTACCGCCCCACTCAATTTGAGCATCTGCCATTAAATATGCTCCGAGCCTTTCAATGGCATCATCGTATTCTATCCACCTACTCATCGTCTGCTCCTTAACCTACGTTTAATTTCTTTAACGATTGGATAATAAATGTCGTTGTAGTATCCATCGTGTCCGCACCACTCAAGTTTCTCCATCAACTCCTCATTAGATATAGTTTTAATCTGTTCTACCCACTCTTTATCTGTCATTATCTGCTCCTTTCCGCATATCCGCTCCGCATACAGGGCAGAAGTTCCACTTGCACAACACTCTGTATTTTTTGCCACAACGAGAACATCTTCCAATTTTGCCGTGACTACATTGTCTTACTGTTATCCACTTCCCTTGTGGTCTGTCTATGTCGATTGAAAGTTCTCTATCTATTTGGGCAAGTATCTCATCGGCTCGAAGTGGCGTGTCTGTATAAGGGTCTATTTCTTCCCACCTCGCAAGAATCCATCTTCGCAAGTGGTCTGCATCTATGTACCTACTCATCGTCTGCTCCTTTCATTCTTGCTCCGCAGTGTGGGCAAAAGTTATAATCGTTGAAATAGTACATATAAGGTGTTGTGTGATATTTTCCACATACAGAGCACTTTGCGCTCTGCCATTCTTCGATTATTGGATTGTCATCTGCATTGTGGAATGTGGTTTTCTCCTTCCACTTCCCTTGTGGTCTGTCTGCGGATGGAACACGATACAAAGCAGATATTGCTACACTCATACCTCTGTGCCAATCTTCTGGCATATCACTGTTGTTGCTTATATCGCATAAGTCTTTTATCGCATCAGACCTCTTTATTAAGTCGCTCATCTTCTAACTCCTTCCACGCCCTATACATTCGTTCTGCCCTTTCATCTGCATCGTGTGCCGTTACCATTAAGGCGTAGCA
>OCTW011566151.1_pt1 | contig 15648 bp, 7 predicted proteins | sample 1539671 | NCBI WGS metagenome assembly OCTW01 (sample SAMN02144230, study PRJEB22623) | gut metagenome | biome: sheep rumen | host: Ovis aries | place: New Zealand
ATAATGAACGATATAGATGCCATAGCTGGAGCGGGTCATATAGGCGGCGAAAGCTCCCGTCCGGTCAAACTTTGCCTTGAACCAGCCCATCATCGCCAGGCACATCAGCCAGCCGTAGATGCAGTTGAGAGGGCTTCCCAGATACTCAGGAGCGGTGTTGTCCTGTCCAAAGGTAGTACCGATGAGGATTCCTCCGGAGACAACGGCGCAGACCATCAGTGGAATCCATGCCTTGCCAACCTGCGACTGCACCGCGTCATGGGAAAAGACAAAGTACCCCAACAGGAACGGCACCATATAGAACAGCGGCTTGTAAAGGTTCAGGAGGCCGTCGGCCGATTCCGGACGCGGGTTCCGGATTAACGTCTGCTCCCCAGCCCAGAAGAGCACGCCAAGCATGATTATCCATACAATGTCGGCCTTCCCGCACCAAGTCCAGAACCGATCCTGTCTGTCCAGAGTCCTCACAATCAGCAGCACAATGCACAACAACCACAGCACCTGGACGAACCAGAGCGGTCCGGTGCCGCTGACAGCCATGATCATGTATTTGACCACTGCCGGGACGCCGTCAAACATCCCCTGCCTTGCCGCCACAACGGTGTTGAAGTACCCCACCATCCAGTGGAACACGAAGAGGCCGATGGTCCCCGGCACCAGCAGCTTTCGCGTACGCGCCTTGAACCAACTCTTGCCGTCGTATTTCTCCAGCGCATAGCGGGCGCTGATACCTGCAAGAATGAACAGCATCGGCATGAACCAAGGATACAGGATGTACATGAGAGCGTCCTGATACTGAGGAACTTCCGGGTAAGCGCCGAAACCACCGATTCCGCCGAAGACGCCCTTGTTGTTGTAAAAATAGACGACGTGATACAGCAGCACCAGGAGCACCGTCACCCAGCGCAGGTTGTCCATCCAATGCTTTCTCATTTCGTGTGGTCTCCCATTACCTGGTCCACGGCGCTCTGGAAGATTTCGGTCTTCACCAGCGCCATCCCTTTCTGGTCGCCGAGCAGAAGCAGCGCGTCCCCGGGCTTGATGTCATAGACCTTCCTGGCATCGCGAGGAATCACAATCTGGCCCTTTTCGCCCACCTTCACCACGCCGAAGATGTATTTGCCGTCATTCTCTTGCATCGTTATACTTGTTAGAAATTTCCCACAAATATAACGATTTTTAATCTACCCACAAGCGGACTCGGTCACTTTTGGACACTTTGAATACTCCGCTCGGACCTTTTAGGTACAATAATCATCTGAAATCCTCCCGATTCCGCGAATGCGAATCTTCTCAATCAACGACGCCTCTTCGTAGTCATCATATAAATTCTTAGGCTTCATCCATCTGCCTGTAACTATCTTTGATATGACTCCGAAAGGCGGATACCCTATGCCTACGGCTGCATGTAAGAACTTTTTAGGTAGGATATGAAACTCTGACACCGGCTGAGCGGATTTCCACACCTGCCAACGATGAGGTTCCGAGCCGAAGCTGTCGCAATAATGACGGAAAACCACTTTATTAAGATCTCCAAGATTGTCTGACTGTCCATAGCGCGACCATAATCCATATAGAACACCTCTGCCCAGGGCTCGGGTATCCATATAAAAATCGACTTCATCGCTCACGATTTCCTCTATGGATGGTTTATCTTCCATTGCGTAATCGGTTTTAAACACTCGTACACTCCATGATCCTAATAGCGAAGAGTCAACAAGAATAAATTGCATATACCGCTTTCTGGCGCCAGGAAGGGGGATTTCGAAAATATCTCCGATATGTGTTGCAGGTGCTCTTTTACTCTTTACCTGTGGCTGTAGGAACTTTCCGGGAAGGAAGCAGTCAACTCTCGCCTTATCATCCAACAGGAAAAAAACATGGAACGCCTTACCCGCCGAATCCCACTTTACAGAAACATCATAAAGATGCTCCAGGTACATCTTCATCTCCCAGCCATTCAACTTCGGCAGGGATTTGTGGACCAGGACAATAGAACGGCCATCCTTGTCATAGGGCGCATCCGGCGCTATTCCAATCTTGTCAATAACAGCCTGCTCCGACTGCAAGGAATCGTCAATCAAGACAACCTTGGCATTCGAATAATCGGGAACGTCCTCGACACCCTTGACAAAGTGAATCATACAATGCTTTGTTTCTGTCCTCCTTTCGGTAGAATTCTCCACGAAAAAAGATGTTCCATATACAAACAACTTGCACACATATCTATTTGATTCCGTAAATATAGCATATCTATTTTATTTCTCAATATGGTGGACCACAAAAACCGATACGCCCCAATAAGCATCCAGTATCCCATTGGTATCCATGCCACGTTGGACCAAGTTTTTCTGAAATCAGATTCAATTGACCACGTTAAAATTGCCATAACACGAAATAATTATTACTTTTGTCGAAGTTCCTTGAAATCATTATCCTGCCTTATCTCCTTTCAGAGATAAGGACTTTGTTTCACTAAAATAATTTTAATTATTTTTTTAATTATTTTATGAAAGGTCATTCTTTCTCGAGCGGACAGCAAAGGCTAATCCTGCTCAACTCCATCTTTACGACAGTATTGGTGGTTTCAAATTTCCTGTCTGCCAAGGTTGCGAACCTCTGGGGTTTTCTTATCCCAGCGGGGACCATTGGCTATGCTATCACATTCCTTGTCACTGACATTATCAGTGAGCAGTATGGCAAGGGAGAAAGCCAAAAGGCGGTTCTCCGCGGAGCGATTGCTCTTGTTATCAGTTTTGCGTTGGCAAGGATTGCCATCCTGCTTCCCGGGCAGGTGCAGGGCGCAGACAATGCTTACCGTTCGATTTTCGGCTCTGCGACAAGGGTTATGGTCGGGAGCATCTGCGGCTACCTGGCCAGCCAGAGTCTGGACATCGTAATTTTCCATCGCATCAAGAAAGCTACGGATGGAAAGTACAAGTTCCTTCGGAACAATGTCGGTACCATTACGAGTCAGGTCGTGGATACCGTCATCTTCTCCTTCGTGGCGTTCTACGGCCTGGTTCCGAATATCTGGTCTCTGATTCTGGACCTGATAATCGCCAAGACGGTATTGGCCATTTTGGATACGCCGTTCTTTTATCTGTTTACCGGGCGTCCAATCGCTAAGGAAAATGAGGGGGCGTAGTTATGGTACAACTTGCAGTATTGATCGCGACTTCACAAGGTCGTGTGGACCAGTTATTCTCCAGGTCGCTTAAGTCTGTTCTCAACCAGACGGTCTCTCCTTCTCTGATTGTCGTTGTAGATGACAACGACGATTCTGCAGTATACGAAACCATCAAATCCCGTATTGAGGGTTTGAGGATTAACACTCTCCACTATCTGAAGAACACCCACACTCACGGGATGTCAGGCACCGGATCCTGGAACACCGGCATTGAATACATCAGCTCCACTCTTGGAGACGATTCCTATACCGCTGTTCTGGATGATGACGATGAATGGGCACCCAATCATCTTGAAGTTTGCCTTCACGAGATTGAGCGGCATAATCCAGTAGGCGTGTTTCCCTGGCTTCACAGGACCGATATGGACCGTCCTCTTTCGTTCACGCATGAGCAGTTGACTATTACGAACTTCCTAATCGGTGATCCAGGAATACAGGGAAGCAACATGGTAATCCGCACGGGAGCGTTAATGTCCGCAGGATGTTTTGACGAAACGCTTCCGAGCTGCACTGACCGAGATCTTATGATCTCCCTGCTTAGGAAGTATTCAAGGGAGAGCTTTTCAACACTGGATGTTGTCACAGTAAAACACTTCGCCTCCAAAGACAGTGTTACAGGTAACCGGCAGTCCAAGCATGGGGGTCTTGCCATCTTCTACCGCAAGCACCTTGCAGAGTTCAAGGATGAGGCAACTCTTGAGAAGTCGCTCAAAAGGGCATCATTACTCTTTGGATACGACGGGTCGGCGGAATTGTCCGCTTATAACAGCCTTGAGAATATCGCCATAGGAGTAGCCACCCATAACGGGGCAAAAACTATTCGCCGCTGTCTGTCCTCCATACTGCGTCAGAAAGGCTGCCGGAGACATATAAAGATAGTCATTGGTGCAGATTCCTCAACGGACGATTGGCAGAACAAAGTATCGGATATCCTTGACGATCTGGACGCAGTTGTCTTGAATCTTTCCTTCGGTAATGTCGTCAAGACCAGGAATGAAATCAACAACTACATTCTTTCCAAGATTGAGAACGTCCGGTTCCTTGGCCGCCTTGACGATGATGATGTCTATGCATCTGACGACGTTCTTAAGCGCATTGAAGCTGTGTTCGACAGTTCCCATCCGGACGTTGTCATAGGCGGCAACGGATATATCCAGGATGGTGATATCATTGAGCGCGAGAATATGACAAATGCACGACTGGTGGACATTGACTACCTCCACAGCCGTCTTGAAGGAATGGCTGAAGGACGTCAGGAATGTGAATTACCATCATGCAATTTGTTCGTCATTCCTGCATCTGTTAGGCCATATCCGCCTGTTCAAAGTGCAGAAGACCATTCTCTCACTCTCTATTATCTGACACACCAAGAAGCTTATAAGGTCATCGTTACCGACGACATAAAAGTCACATACTATAACCTCTCAGGAGACATCTCCAAGAAAAATAAACAAGGCTCAACATATATAGAAATGAGGAAGCGTTTATTAGCAGACTTCGATGAGTCAAAAAAAGACAATGAGCGCATCGCTGCGGCGAAACAGCGCCTGGAAGCAAATGGAGTGACCGACTATAAATATTTGGGGTTGGGACAGGAAGGCGTAGTATTTCATGATGCCCGCTATGTTTACAAGGTATTCAGGCCGTTGTATATCGGGAAAGACCCGACTTGGCTCTCTCGCGGATTATCATTCTTTACCAATCCTGCCCACGAACGGTCACGGCACCTGTATCCCATCAAAATGCTGTCAGACGATATTATCCGGTACCCATACGAGCCTTCGGTCCCTTGTCTTAACTACTCCTTGGACGAGGTGGTTTCATTTGCCACCGAATGCTGGCGCAACAGATTTGTCATTAAAGACTGCAAACCCAAAAACTTCATCAGGGTTGGCGGGACGATCAAATTGATAGATATGAAAGGTTGCGACTACAATGACAACCTTTTCCTCAACATGTGCGCTCGAATGTATCTGTATGCAACACTATCTTCATCTTTTGCCCACCAAGAGATACGCAAGATAACGCGCAGCGCAATAAACAACTTCGATATTCCGGAATTGGCTGGTTTCCGTGAGTTTATGAACCGCGTTTATGCCAATATCATATACGAGGAAAGCAGGAATGTGGTTTGCTCCTATGGCTTGGCTCAGGCTGAATTGTTTGAAGATTATCCTTTCAACGAACTCCCGAACCTTGAACGGCTCTTCTTCAGCAACCTAAAAGAAGGCAAATACCTAAGAGGCGTTTCATTCGACGATGTCCGTCTGTCTGACGAGAACTATTTCAAGCCGAAAACCGTCAGAGTTGAATATGCCCCGGTGGCAGAACTGCCTACCAGCGTATCATTACTGATTAAATGCTGCGCCCAAGATGTTAGGACGCTTGAAGAGAACGTCAAGCATATTGTTCGTCAACTCTCATGCCCTAATACCTTTTCGGAAGTTGTACTCGGAATAGATCCTTATGTTGGAGAATACCTCCGCCAGTACAACCATGAAGGAACTCTTGAGAATCTGATCCATATCGCCAACAGACTGGTTGAAGAGAAAGTCATTGACAGGTACATCATCCATGATGAGGCGAATAATGCCGCTATCAACGAGCGCTGGTTCGGCCTTTCTTCTCAGTACTCCCATACCGCTGACTTAAAACCGGTTACACCCCAGATCTTTGCCATTGAGTCCTGCATCGGAGACTTCGTACTGCAGGCCGATTCTGATGCTATGATTGGCCGAGAGGACTACGGCCACGCGTATCTTCAGGAAATGCTTGCCCAAATGCTGAAGAACGATACCGTCGTTTCCGTCGGCTTCAATATCCCCAACAAGGAATCGAAAGACTACTTCGGCTTCGAGAAGGGAGGTTTTGTTCCGGAAATCCGGCTGGGCCTCTTCAACAAGAAGAAACTGCTTTCGATGCTCCCGCTGCCCAACTCTATCGACGAGTGTGGAAAGCTGACAAGGTCCTGGTTCCGTGCTCTTGAAATCAAGCAGCATGAAACTGGCATCTGCTCAATCAGAGGCGGAGACAAACGCACATTCTACATCCACCCACAGAATTATCGCAAGAAACAGCCCAATAGTTGGATGTCTATTCTTGACAAGGTTGAACAGAACGACATACCTGACTGCCAATACGGAGAATTTGACTGCGTCGGCTCATTGCAGGACTGGTGTGGAGCAAAGCGGAATGAAGACGTTGTCGTGGTGTCTGTTTTCCGAAACGTCCGCTATGACCGCTTCCTTCGATTCTGGGCGTCTCTGATATCCCAGACTGACCAGAGTTTCGGGATATTGTTGTATGATGACAATTCTGACAACGGACTGCCAATATTCATAGACTCACTCATCAAAGACTATAGGCATCGAGTAACTTTTGTCAAGGGGAGAAGCAAATCGACCCGTATGGAAAACGAGTTCCACTGTATCCACAATTATATGGGCAATCAAGAAAGCATTGTAGTTCTTGTCGATGGTGATGATGCCTTGATTGGCAACGACGTAATACGTGAGTTGCATGATAAATATCGTTACTGGAATACCGACGTGATTATTGGTCGTTTCCACCAAACATACAGGATTCAAGCGCACTACCGCTATCCTGCGGATTTCACGCACCCTAGAGAGCGTGGTGGGAACGTCTGGCAGCATCTGAAGTCATTCAAGAAATACCTATTCGACTCAGTTCCTTTATCCTACTTCAAGCATGAGGGAGACGAGAAACTTAGTACAAATCGCTGGTTTGAAACCGTAGATGATTTCGCAATGATGGTGCCCATTGTGGAACTTTCTGAGAAGCCGATGCAAAATGACTTCGTCAATTACTACTATGAACGCGACTTCGACCATAAGGATGATGACCGTGAACTGAAGGAGTCTTGCATCGCAGAAGTCCTTAGAAAACCGGCATTGAAGACCGGAAACTACACCATAGGTAGAAAGTCCTTTTCCCCCGACTTTACCAAGATTGAGATTGACATCACCCATGATTGTAACTTGAAGTGCCAAGGATGCAATCGTTCCTGCGGTCTGGCGCCCACGACCGATAGGATAGGAATTGATTCTATCCACAGGTTCATTGCGGAGAGTAAAGATTTGGGAATCTACTGGAAACTGATTAACATCCTTGGAGGAGAACCCACCCTACACCCGCAGTTCTTGGAAATCATACAGACAATTCAGGAAGATTATATTGATGCATACTCTCCGACAACTATTCTTCAGGTAGTTTCTAACGGATATACAGAAAGCAGCAGGAAGCTCTGTAATGAGATTCTAAAGTTCAATAATGTAAGGGTTGATTTCGGCTCATATAAAAAGAGCAACAAGGTCGATTACTTTACACCGTTCAATGACGCCCCTTGCGACCAACCGAACCATAGTTCCAATGACTATTCAAAAGGATGTTGGGTGGCAAAATATTGCGGGATTGGTCTCAACCATCTAGGCTATTACGGATGTGCAGTTTGCGGAGGCATAGACAGGGTTATGAATAAGACCCATGGTGCAACATCGCTCAGCGAATTGACTTCGCCCCTGATTATCAGTCATTTTGAGTTATTCTGTCCTCTATGCGGTAACTTCTCGGCATATGGAAGCAATTACGGAGATTTTATTCCTCGTTATGAGAAAGAGCCGTTTAAGAACATAGTCTCCAAATCCTGGATAGAGCTTTACCGGGCCTACAACAAGGCTATCAACAAAGGAGCGGCGGCTAAATAATAGACACCCAAGATATCCTACGATTATTGGAAAACACGGCATTGAACACACGGAGAATCCCCACTATTGGTTCGGCCATGAAACGCAATGGACAGTATCTTGAGTAAGTGATATCATACAACTCGTATCGGCAAGACGAAGGCGCTGATAGAGAAGAATGACCGTTAATACGCCAGTGCCAAGCGCTTCTTTTGCTTCGGTCTTTCATGTTCGGTTCCTTGCTATTTCAGGAGTGAATCCACCTGACTCCAATAGAAGAAAGCCTCTGGCCGATACTTCTTCAAGCGCTTCAACTTGGGATCAACTGCATTAGAGAGGGAAACTCTGGACAGATTCATTTGAGGATCGAAATGGAGAACCTCATTCTTGCCTTTCAGGACCAAGGCAGCAAGGTATGCTGCCTTGGATGCATTCACTACGGCACCATCATAGTTATACCGTTCGCTATGAATGAAATCCCTAACACGACCAACACCATCGGAGAGCTCGCCATATTGGAAAGCATCGTCATAGCCCCATGTACAGATAATTCGGGAGACATTCAAAATATCGTTCAGGACATCGCTCTCATTCAACATCTGTTTGTTTCGATACGCTAATTCTACAGGGACGATACGAGAGAACGTATTCCTGGCGACTTCCAGATTCGTCGTTTGATCAAAGATGGTGGCGACATCAAACAACTGCTTGATGATTTCCATTGAGCAGCGCTTATCAGCCTTAAAGTAAGGGATTCCCGTGGTATTCGGGGCAAACGCAGTCATTTTGTCTCCGAGAATATCCATAAGGCTGGGCATACTCACATAGACCGGATTGTCATCATTTAGAAGGAAAGGACTTTCTATCGGCTTTTTTACCAATTTATGGTATTCAACTGCATCGAAAAGGACATCCAAAAGGATCTTTTCTTCCTCCTCCCCGGCCAGCAACAAAGGGTTGGTGTGGTAAGACACGGTGTAATAGCACTTGGCGTGTGTCTTGGGGACATTCGTCCTGGAAACTCTTTCGCCAGAAATAACCTCCCCAAAGCCATAATCCCGTGCCGTCTTATTAAGATAACCAATCACGTCTGTACCCGGCTCGCAGATAATATCGATGTCTATTGAAATTCGCTTTGCGCTGTTCATATGTAGCATCAGCGCCGTTCCGCCTTTGAAGACAAACGGACATCCGGATACGGCTATAGCCTCCAACAATGAAAATGCACGGATGGCTTTCTCAATCAGGGTTGGATTCGTATAAGGATAGCGTATACGAAGTTGCTGAATCCATTCCAACTCTCTGCTTTCTTTCAATATCATGGCTCATAGGTTTTTACAATATTCTCAACTAGACTTCTCCGTGCTCGTCGATCGGCATACCGGTAGAGAGATTTTAAGTTAACGACAAAGGACGACAACAGATTATCAAAGATTGTATAAAGCTCTGCTCCCTGAGCAAAGCTGAACTCCACATCGCCGGAAATATCCACCATCACCTTCTCCAGCTTTGGCATATTAATGCCGCCAAAATCAACCAGCGGTGATTGCGAAATCAAGGGCTTGACAATGATGCTGGGAAAGCCGGAGACATAACGGGCATAATCCTCAGAAGAAGGATTAAAGATTACTCTCCGCTCACTTACTTTCTTCTGCAAAAGATTGAAAGCCGGTTCCATGCCAATCCTCTCAATCTCAACAATCAGCAGATTAAGATTAGGAATGTGCTGCATGAAGGGAACAATAATCTGAGGGTCCCAAACGCAAATGTTCGTGTATGGGAATTCTTCTTTCAATAACCGACTAATGTCTCTGATTTCCTTGTTTGGAACCGGTACAAAAAGACGCTTCTTTTGTATAGGTAAAAGATAGGTGCCCCAAGACTCCTTAATCAGCTCGCCGTTTTTCAGCATCAGGCTTAAGGACAGAGTGATTGCTGCCTCCGAGCCGTCACGGAATAATCCGACCTCCCGCATCCAAGATAGAAGATCTTTTCGCGAGAATCTCTGCTCTGGCTGTAAACTAGCATAGCATCGTATGATCTCTTTCGTAGTCATTCCGACGCAAAACTATATATATTTTGTCAATAAATCAAATAATTGACAAGATTTATAATATTTTTAGGTTTCTTCGACTCTCCGCCCAAGGCACACAGACAGCCCCCACCGGAATGCCTTAGCGGCGGCTTTGGAACAAGCGCGGCGCAAAGCGGAACATGAGCCAGCCCCAGTGGAGTTCCCGCTTGTCGGACAGCAGCCTGTAATGCGCCGACAGCTGGGACCGGCCCAGGATGAAGGCCGCAAAATCGCCTTCGGCGGTCTCCGAACCGGCCTCATTGCCGCCCACGCGAAGCTCTCCCCGGGACAGGAAATCCCCGCATCACGTTGTATGGACGTCGTTTAGGTCAGTCTTCGCAAAGATAGTCGTTTCCCGTATGATTTCAAAAAAAGCGTACCTTCAGCCTGAAGTCCGGACTTTCAGTTTCCCGGACTTCAGGCCCGGGGCAGAAACCTCCAGGATAGCCTTCCCGCGACGGCGGGTAGCCTGGAGGATGGCCGTACACTTTCCTGAGAAGACATGCATCTGCGGCTCATGGAAGAGATCCAGACAGGTGGGATCGCCGTTAGCAGCGGCACGAAAAACCGCACCCTTGCGGAAAAGACCGCCACGGACTTTGAAATGGACCAAGGTTGAGTCCATGGGGCAGAGATTCCCGTCCTTGTCCATCACGGAGACCGTCACATAGACAAGGTCCTTTCCGTCAGCTTTCAGAACACGCTTGGAGCACGTCAGGCCGATGTGGTCCGGCGCCCCGGCCGTATGCACGGAGACTGAATCCACAGCCAGACCATCCCGGTAAGCGACAGCCTTTAACTCTCCTTTCTCAAAGGGAACGCCGTCCCACAAGAGCCGGTACCGGCTTTCGAGTTCTTCCCGTTGCCCTCCGAGGGTCGGCGCCGACGCAGGGACTTTTGTCCGAACTCCCAGGGATTTCCCGTTCAGAAACAGTTCCGCCTCGTCATAACTGGTATAGACGTATACCGGGACGGAAGTGCCTGACGGCCAGTTCCAATGGGGCAGGAGATGGAGCGTCTCCGATTGCTTGTTCCAGACGCTTCGGAACAGATAATACCGGTCCTTGGGAATAGACGCCAAGTCGATGATGCCGAACATGGAACTGTGATTGGGCCATGCATCCTTGTCGTAAGGGCTAGGTTCCCCCAGATAGTCGAATCCCGTCCATACGAACTGGCCCATGGTCCACGGATAATCGTCCGCCAAGGCGAAATCCAGGTCCGGAATATTGGACCAGGAACAGGCGTCCAGTTCATAGGCGCTGCACTGATGGTCCGCGTCGAAGGGACTGAAACGCTTGACGGCCGGCAGTTTATAGACGCCCCGGGAGCTCACCGTCGAGCCCGTTTCCGAACCCAGTATAAATCCCTGTGGAAGCGCCTCGTAGGCCTCCAGATAGCGGAACGTCCGGTAATTGATGCCGGGGACGTCCACCACCTCGCCAAAGCCGTAGGAGAGGATGCAGCTCACTTGGTCCATCCCGCAGGTCACAGGCCGGGTGGGGTCTTCCCGGTGGCAGATATCCGTCAGGAACTGTGCTACGCGCGCCCCTTCCGGACTGCATTGGGTCGGCACCTCGTTGCCGATACTCCACATCACCACAGAGGGATGGTTCCTGTACTGCCGGAGCATGTTTACTAGGTCCCGCTCCGCCCACTCGGCAAAAAAACGGTGATACCCGTTCCGGCACTTGGCAACATCCCATTCGTCAAACGGCTCCAGCATCATCATGAAGCCCATTTCATCGCAGAGCCGGACCAATTCCGGCGCCGGCATGTTATGGGAAGTGCGAATGGCATCACAGCCCATGTCTTTCAGCAGTTCCAACTGATGCCGCAGGGCCGCCTCGTTCACAGCTGCGCCCAGCGGGCCCAGGTCATGGTGGTTGCAGACGCCCTGGAATTTTCGCGGTACCCCGTTCAGGAAAAAGCCCTTCCCCGGCACCAGTTCGATGGATCGGACGCCGAAAACCGTCTCGTAGGTATCGCAGAGACGAGAGCCCGCATAGACCCGCGTAACCGCCTTGTATAGCGCGGGGCTCTCCGGACTCCACAGAGAAGGCGACCGCAGGTCGAAATCCTGCACCGCAATGCCCTCGGAAGACACCGGCGCCTCACCGGCCGCCACCTCGAAACCCGCCGGATCAAGAATTGCCGTCACCACCCGTTCCCCGCCGGAAACGCCCTCTACGGAAGTTTCCAGATGGACTCTCGCGACTTCCGCCTCCACGACAGGCGTCGTCAGATGTGTGCCCCAGACGCCCACATGGACCGGGTCCGTCAGGATCAGATGGACATTCCTGTAGAGTCCGGCCCCGGGATACCAGCGGGAAGACTGGGGCTGATTCTCCAGCCGCACAGACAGCTCATTCCGCCCATTGTGGACCTGGTCGGTGACATCGACCCAGAAGGAATTGTATCCATAGGGCCAGAAACAGACTTTGGTTCCATTCACAAAGACCTGCGCCTCACTCATGGCCCCGTCAAAAAGCAGGACGGCCTTCCGCCCCGCCGGAACCTTGAAAGTACGACGGTACCAGCCACAGCCCACATAGGGCAAGCCGCCGGTCCGTCCGGTCTTGAGAGAGGCCGCTGTCTCCATATTCTGGGTCACAGCCACTTGCTGGAGGTCATGATCCCGGCTGAACGGCCCATAGATGGCCCAGTCATGCGGAACCGTCACCTTTTCCCATACGCCCGTCTCGCCCTTATGGAACATCCATCCCTCATCCAGCAGCACGTCCTTCCGCTGTCCGAATGCGCAGAAGGGGCAAAGCAGCAGTAAAACAAGCCACAGTTTACTCATAATACAATTTTCAAATCCTTGTCACCTACCAGAATATGGTATTCACCCGGCTCCAGGAAATACTTTCCGTCGTCATCCAGATACCCCAGGTCCCGGGATGGGTCCACCTCAAAGCGGAACACCTCCGCGTCACCCGCCCGGATGAGTCTTTTTTCAAAGAACTTGAGTTCCTTCTCCGGGCGCGTCACCTGTGCGGAATAAGGGTCGCTCACATACCAGAGGACTGCCTCCTGGCCGTCCACCTTGCCAGTATTGGAGACAGCGACCTCGATACTGAAGGGCTCGGTCAAAGAAGGAGCCCCGACAAGATGCGGTTCCCCATAGCAGAACGTCGTATAGCTGAGTCCATGGCCGAAAGGATACAAAGGTTCGGAAGTGATGTCCTTGTAGATGCCCTGCGTTCCCCGGCGGCCGGACTTGTGCCGGTCATAATAGATGGGAATCTGGCCTGTCGCATACGGGAAGGTAATCGCAAGTTTTCCGGAAGGACAAATCCTGCCGCTCAAAATGCCGGCGAGGGCTCCCGCGCCGTTACAGCCAGGTTGCCAGGTCTCCACGATTGCATCTGCCAAGGCCGCAATGCGGGGCAGTTCCAGCGGACGGCCATTGGTCAGCGTGACGACGAGAGGTTTTCCGCTCTCTTTCAGCCGCCGGAGCAAGGCTTCCTGCCCGACAGGCAGTGCAATGGAACTCCGGGAAGTATTCTCCCCGCTCCAGTTCAACCTTTCACCCAGGCAGCAGATGACAACGTCTGCCCAAGAGGCCAGGGAAAGGGCGCCTGCAAAGCCCAAGGTATCTTGTGCCTCCACGTCACAGCCGCGGGCATAGCGAATCTCGGACTCGGAGAATTCCCGGCGGAAGCCAGAAAGGAAAGTTTCCACCTCTGACGGCTCGCTGTGCCCTTTCCAGTTGCCCATGAGGTCTTGGGGGTTGTCTGCCAGCGGGCCCACGACGGCGATGCGCTTGGGGGCGGAGAGCGGCAGGACGCCGTCGTTTTTGAGCAGGACCATGGATTCGGCGGCCAACTCGGAAGCCGTCTCCATGGCCTCCGGCAGGAAGAAGCGCTCGGAAGGCTCGCTCTCCGGCGTATAAGGATGCTCAAAAAGGCCAAGGCGGAACTTCACGCGAAGGACCCGCCGTACGGCCTCGTCCACCACAGCCAGCGGCAGTTCTCCGGCATTTACCAACGCTTCCAGGTAGGTATCATAGCCATGAGACATCATATCAATGTCCACACCGGCATCCAGAGCCACTGCAGATGCATCCCTGAGCGTAGCGCTGTATCCCTGGTTGATGAGCTGCTTCACGGCATCCCAATCGGAGACCACCAGCCCATCGAAGCCCCACCGGCCGCGTAGCACCTCGGTGAGGGTGTAGCGGTTGGCCGAACCGGGAACCCCGCTGATGTCATTGAACGAACTCATCAGCGACACGGCACCGGCATCAAGACTCATTTTGTAGGGATAGAGATAGGTGTTCCAAAGCGTCGGGCGGGAGATTTCCGTATAGACATAATCCCGTCCGGCCTCAGAGGCGCCGTAGCCCACATAGTGTTTGAGGCAGGCGGCAACCGCGTCGAACGAATCCAGCCCTGCACCCTGATAACCCCGCACGGATGCGGCTCCGTACACACCGTTCAGATAAGGATCTTCCCCGTATCCTTCCGCCACACGGCCCCAGCGGGGATCCCGCGCAACGTCAATCATCGGCGAGAAAGTCCAGTCCACGCCGCTCCGGCGGGCCTCACGAGCCGAGTGGGCGCACATCCGCTCCACCAGGGCGGGATTCCAGGAGCAGGCCTGCCCCAGGGAAATCTGATAGAGCGTCTTGAAGCCATGGATGTCATCATAGCCGAAAAGGATGGGAATCCCCAGCCGGGACTCTTCCACGGCCCTTTTCTGCATGGCGTTCCGGAGGGCGGGGTCCGTGCCGAAGTATATCAGCGATCCGACCTCAGCCGGGATATGCCGTACCGCTTCCCCGATGTTGTTGGCGTTGTCGTTCCGTCCGAGGGTGTACTGGTTCAGCTGCATCACCTTCTCCCGCAGCGTCATCCGGGAAAGAAGGTCCTCAATGCGTTCTTCTTCCGGAGCCGATGCATCCCTGTAACTGGCTCTTGCCTGCCCTGTATAGTATTCACGCATGACATACCAGGCCTTTTTCTTTTTTCCTTGGTCCGAGAGCAAGCCTTTCCTGTTGAAAAAACTTTGGTTCACCGGATGCTGCCGGTATGGGCTCAGAAAATCGAACAGGACCCACGGCGACACTCCCGCGAGATTGGGAATATTCGTGAACATGGTCAGGTTGTCCCGGTACAGCGCCGCCTGATAGTCTTCGCTCCAGGACCCGGCCACGTCGGCATCGCCTGTCCTGCCGGAGAGGGCCTCGCAACCGAATTCACTGATGACCAGCGGCTTGTCCGGAAACACGTTCCAGCGGAGCTGTGCGGCCGGTTTGGGCCATGGGGCATACCAGCCCATGTATTTGTTGATGCCGATTACGTCCAGCTTTCCGGCAAAACCGTCCACCATCCGGAATTCATCGGCCTCGGGGATGTAATAGGCCACATCGAAGGCCGAGGCAAAGAGCCGGGACGCATCCAGCGACCGGCCGTATTCCAGCAACCGGCCCAGGAAGGCATCCCGCTGAGGGGCGGGACGGGTTTCGTTGGAGATACTCCAGAAGCCGATCGCACAGCGGTTCCTGTCCCGGGCAATCATCTCGGAGAGATAGGCCTCGGCCTTGCGGTAGGTATCGGCGCTGCCAAAGTCGATTCCCTGCCAGAGCGGGATTTCCTCCCAGATGAGAAGGCCCTTCTCCTCCGCATAGCGGACGATGTGCTCGCTCTGGGGATAGTGCGCCAGCCGGATGGTAT
>OCTW011208368.1_pt1 | contig 15645 bp, 9 predicted proteins | sample 1539671 | NCBI WGS metagenome assembly OCTW01 (sample SAMN02144230, study PRJEB22623) | gut metagenome | biome: sheep rumen | host: Ovis aries | place: New Zealand
ACTGTGGGTTCCAAGGGGCTCAGCCCCTTGGCGGGGTCCGGGGCAGAGCCCCGGCTGAACAGTAACCCACGTAATGCGCAAATATCGAAAATCTATTGCGTTTTTGGGGCTTTTCATGCACTTTTAATCGGTTTGTACGGAGGGCTTATGAAAAAGCATGTTCTGATTTTGTGCGTGTTAAGTCTTTGTTTATGGATTATCTCCGGAAATGTCTGGGCATCCCCCGGGAATTTGGCTTCCGATTCGGATAGCACGGTACCAGCGGGAAGTGCAGTTCCTCAGGCTTCTGTTGCCAGTAAAAGTGCTCCTCTGGATGAGGCGCAGTGGCCTGCCATTTCGAATGCACCTGGCATGAAAGGCTCAGAGATGGATATGTCCAGTTCCCTGGATTTGAGTGCGAATGCCCCGTCTGAGTCGGATAAAAAATGTGCTTTTATGCCATGCCTGAAGTTGGTGGATCCTGTGGATGATGTTTATTATACGGTACGGCATCATACGACGGTGGCTCAAGTCGCTCCCAAATGGGGAGTGCCTGCGGCGGTTATCATGGCTTTGAATCCAGGCCTGACGTTGGAATCGAAATTGGAACCGGGGCAGAAGCTGCTCGCCGATGCACGTCTTCCTTCGGGACCGGAGCCTTATTCCCGCGGAAAAACGAATCGAGGCCGCATTTCGAATGCGCGTCCGATGCCCGAAGGGGAAGGATATTTTTTGCGTACAGCTCATCCCAATTCGTGGGGAACCGACAATACAATCCGTGCCCTGATGACGATGTTTGCGGCCTATCATGAAAAATATCCGGATGGGCCGGAGGTCAATATGGGAGATATTTCGCGGCGGCGCGGCGGAAGACTTCGACCGCATAAATCCCATCAGGCTGGTCGCGATGTCGATTTCGGGTTCGTCCATACGGTTAAAAATGAGAGCAGGCATCCTGAATCATTCATCCGTGCGGATGATACCAATCTCGATATTGAAAAAACGTGGTATCTGATTGAATCGCTCATTCGGACGGGCGAAGTGAAAGTGGTTTATGTGGATATACGCGTGCAGAAAATGCTCTATCAGTATGCCGCGCCCAAATTGACACCGGAACAAAAGGAAGTGCTTTTTTCTGTACCGAGACGTGAAACCTCGTCTGCTGCGATCTTTCAGCATTGGCCGGGGCATCGGAATCATTTTCATGTGCGTTTTAGATGTCCTGCCGGTCAGCTGACGTGCCGTGAGTGATCTATGTTCATAATGGCTTTGGCTGCTCAAAGTATGGATGCGTTTGGTTGAGGATCGTTCGGTATTTGTTTTTTATCGGATTTTGGTCATGAACATGGGGGAGGGATGGTGCCGCTTTGTCGAATTCCGATGCACCCATCGCTCCCGGGCAAAGAAAAACCGTGCATTTGCCGTACACGATCAATCATAAAGACGCGTATTGCCCGCAGGGCAATAGCGGATTTCGGCGCGTCGTATCGTGCTGCGCACGATAGACCGCCGAATACGATGAAATGTGAATCGTGAATAACTTTTTTTGTACGCTCAAGGCGATTCCTAAGGAATTGAGGCGTTTGATTCCAGGGCTCAAGATATGTCAGAAAAATCCCTGTCTACTGAAAAAATCTTCGTTACGGGGCATCGAAATCCGGATACCGATTCTATCTGCTCTGCCATTTGCTATGCCAGGCTTAAGCAATTGCAGGGATTTGATGGCTATGTCCCATGCCATCCGGATACGCTCAATCCCGAATCTCAGTTTGTTCTTAATTTTTTTGGTGTAGACGAACCGCAGCAGCTCGACGATGTCCGCACGCAAATCAAGGATATCGCCTTTCGGCGCACTCCGGGCGTGAACAAGGGGATTTCACTTAAACAGGCATGGAGCCTGATGCAGACGACCAATGCGGTGACGCTGGCATGTGTCAACAATGAAGGGCTTTTGGAGGGCATTATTACGATAGGGGATATTACCCAATCGTATATGAATCTTTATGACAGCAGCATCATTTCGAAGGCGCGGACAAAATATGCCAATATTCTCGATACACTTGAGGCATCGATGGTCATCGGTGATCCGGAGGCATATTTTGAGTCAGGAAAAGTCCTGATTGCAGCTGCCAATCCCGATATGATGGAGAATTATATCGAGAAAAATGATTTGGTTATTTTAGGCAACCGATATGAATCGCAATTGTGCGCCATTGAGATGGAAGCAGGCTGTCTCATTGTCTGCGATGGTGCCAGTGTTTCGCTGACCATTCGCAAGCTGGCCGAAGAGCGCGGCTGTGCCGTCATAACGACGCCGTACGATACCTACACAACGGCGAGGTTGATCAATCAGTCGATGCCGATCCGGCATTTTATGACGACGGATGATATTATTTCATTTTCGGAAGAAGATTTTCTCGAAGATATTCACGATATTATGGCCAGTAAACGGCACCGCGATTTTCCGGTACTCGATGCAGAAGGCCGATTTTTGGGGATGATTTCACGCCGGAATTTGCTTGGTGCGCGCGGAAAACCTGTTGTTTTGGTTGATCACAACGAGCGTTCGCAGGCCGTCAATGGGATCGAAAATGCGGATATTCGCGCAATTATCGATCATCATCGTCTGGGGACGATAGAGACGCTATCGCCGGTTTTTTTCAGAAATCAGCCGGTGGGATGCACCTCGACCATCATCACCCAGATGTATCGGGAAGCCGGGATTGAAATTGATCGGCAGACCGCCGGCCTTTTGTGCAGTGCCATTATTTCAGATACGCTGCTTTTCAGATCGCCGACATGTACCGAAATCGATCGCAGTACGGCAATTGAGCTCTCCAAAATTGCGGAAATAAATCTGGATGAATATGCCAGGAAAATGTTTGCTGCGGCCAGCAATTTAAAGGGGAAAACCGATCAGGAGATTTTTTATCAGGATTTCAAGCGGTTTTCTGTCGGCAAGTCGCTGTTCTGCATCGGCCAGATTACTTCCCTGGATGCCGATGAACTGGATTCACTCAAACCGCGCATTCGTAGTTATGCAGAAACAGCCATGGATTATCACAAAGTCGATATGATGTTTTTTATGCTGACCGATATTCTGACCGAATCCACGCAGCTGATTTGTGTCGGTCCGGGTGCGGAACAGCTCGTGCTGAATGCATTTCATATCAATGAATCCAGCAGGGACATACGCGATGGCATTGTCGATTTGCCTGGTGTCGTTTCCCGCAAAAAACAACTCGTTCCTGTTTTAATGATGGCTCTGCAGATGTAGTTGTTGAGGGCTTTGGTTTTGGCTATAAGCTCGAATGAGAATTACGATTGCAAAATATCCATGCTCGTACAACAGAGCCTTTTTATATGCCGCTAAACTCTGCAATTGTTAAATATAGCCTTTTGTGCGGTTTTATTCTTGCGTTTGCTGGAGAGGGCGAAGTTTTTGCGCAGCCCTCCAAAACTATACAAATGGTTGAGACGGCTGCCTCTGCTGCGGATGCAATTCGTGTCGGTAAATCCATTGACTGTGAGGTCAATTCGTTTGTCCCATTGACGCGTTATTTCGAAAACGCACCGAGTAAAAACGTCATTCTTGCAAACAACGGTGGGCTGGCGACCATTTGGGAATCATTTCCCAATGCTCGCTGGATGACATGCAATCTTTATCGCATAGAAAAAAATATGCGGTATGGCATTGCGGATATGTACGGGAATGTGATTGTTGCCCCTAAATATCGGGATTTATGGGTGGTTCATTCTGAATATGGTGGTCTAAACCGTCAATTATTGTGGGTGAGTGTGCCCAATCCAAACATTGAGCAGCGTGGTGGGTATCGCGGGACCTATCAGCAATTGATCGATATTCGTACCGGAGAGACGCTCAATCGTGAGGCGCTTTATGGCATATCACTCGCTTCATTCTGGGATGAAATGCCCGAGGATTCGGATGGATTCTTTGCTGTGCAGCCTGTGGCCGCTGATGGACCTCAGGGGTATATGTCCATTTTAACAGGGAATATTGAGATCCCTGCTGTTTTTTATCAGGCACGTCCATTTAAATCCCATCGTGCAATTGTTGGTGTCACACATGAGCATGCCCGAAGGCTATGTCAAGGAAAACTCCCAGAGCACGTCAGGGCTGGCTGTAAAAGAGCTCATCTCGTTGGACCGCAATGCAATCCCAATGTCGTTCCATACGATGTGACTGCATGTCAGACCGATCGGGATGAAAATCGCTATTATGGTTATGGGGTGATTGATTCATCCGGAGCGTTCGTCAGTCGTTTTGATTATGACTGGATTGGCGATTATTCGGGCAACACAGCCATTTTCAGACGAGTGCCATGGTATTCGGAAGAACAGGAATCCTTTGGATATCTGAACTTGGATGGAAAGGAAGTACTTACAGGACTGGTTCAGGCAGAACCCTATGATGCGGCTACGCAAACGATGGTGGCACAATATCGTGATCCAAAGTCAGAGATCTACTACTGGAGCAGATTCGATGCATACGGAAATATGCACTCCAGAGGCATTGAACGTCCTGATGATGATTTACACCAGGAGAATGAAGTTATTCGTGCCCCCTTTGTGACTCCATTTGAAGTTCAGAATACCGAAAGCATCGTCCAGTCTGAATCATTGGATACCTATTCGTTGCGTTATATTGTGACAGACACATTGGGTGAACGGCATTTCTTTCTCCTTGTCAATGCACTTGGAGATGTGATTTGGCCACCAAACTGGAATCATCCCTGTGCAGACAGTCATGGCATTTTGAAATGGCCGAATCGAGCATGCATCTACCAAAAGAGACTTGAAGGTTTTCGGCATTGGATGATTGATTCGGGGCCATCCCGGCTGATACAGGTGTTGCATCCGCATTGGCATGCTCTCTGGTCGCTGGTCTTGCAAAAAAATATACTTCAGAGGATTTACCGCATTCAAAAAGTATATCGTCAGGCCATTGCCGATTTTGTACCACCGCTCAAGGAATATGCGCATGAACGGAGCGCGCATTTTATTCGTGTCGGGTATGGTGACAATGCCAATCGGTCTTTGGAAAATCCCGGAACCTATGCATCCGGGCGCGCTTATGGATGGTATCATGTTCAAACTGGCAGGATGATCTTCAGACCCGGAAGATACAAAAAGATCGTCCCTGTATTTGATCGGCTTTTCGCTTTTGAAAAGAATGGCCTGGTCGGATTGATGGATGAGAAGGAAGCTGTCATTTTGGAACCAAAATTTCAGGATATTTCCTTTGACCCCGAAAAAGAGCTGCTTCGGGTTGTGTTGTATCAATATGAAACACCCAACCCGGATGATGCGGAAGATGCCCAGTTTTGGGATGTCTATCGTTGGTACGATCCCAAAACGGGAATGCGCATTTCTCAAAATGATGAAATGCGTATTTCGCAGGATGATTACTCCAGACAGGTGCTTGCCCTCAGTACCCGGGGGATTCCGAAGGTTGCGCCGGATAGCATCTATCGCGTCATTGAAGTGACGGACAGCTTTGATGAAATCTGGGATGAATATCTGGTCGATGTCAATGGTGTGCCCTATGAACCATTCGATCCCTCATCGGAATGGAGGCATCACTATCCTGTGGTTACCAAAGATACTGCAGTTGTGGAGATGATCCGCAAAAATCCCGAAGAAGACATCATGTCCCTGACGGATGATGTGATCGATTTTAGTGCCGAGATTGAACCCATGGAAGGTGAATGGGTTTCTAAAGAGCCAGAACCGGATCATGCATTAATGTGTTTGGATAAAAAGAAAACATCCCCAAATTGGTTTGAATTTGATGATGGGGCGCAGTTCCTGGTGGGGGATGGCATTGCCTGTGTACGACGTGAATTCGAATCCTATTACATGACATGCGATGGGCGTGAACTGGGGCATGTTCAGGTTTGTACTCAGGAATTTGGGTCCCGTTATGTGGATGGGTATGCCTGGATAAAACCCTATGGTGAACAGCATTTTGTTCGAGTCAACCGATCGGGTGAGCCGGATGGCATGTTTAAATTATATGCCGATCATGTCATGTATCGGGATGGCGTCTTCCGATTTACGACGCATTTCCCATCACCCTCGGATGGATGGAAATATGTTGAAGTGGTGGTGAATCGCTCTGGAAAAATCATTTGGCCGAGGGATTGGGATGATCCCTGTCACAATACATTTGGAAATGTAATCTGGCCTGAGGGAAGCTGCATGAAATAAACAAAAAACTGCAAAAGCATGCGTATTTTTGCATCTTCACTGCTATAATGAGTTGTCTTTTCTTGAATGCCTTTTAAAGGGAGGAGAGCATGCTTAAGAATAAATTGGCTTTAATCATCGGGATGATGGGTGCACTGGCTTTTATGGGGTGCGCGACTGATGACAATGATACCGGAGATAAAACACAAACTCAACCGACCGAGCCGGGAACACCGAATCCAGACGATCTGGGAACACCGAATCCACAAGATCCGGGAACACAGAACCCACCGGTTGCTTCGGCTGTTTGCGGCAACGGCATGTGCGAGAATGGAGAGAGCACGGAACAATGTCCAAATGACTGCCGTCCTTCGCCAGGAAACACTGCGAAGGATAAATGCGGCGATGGGGTATGTGATATCTTGGAGAATTACATCTCATGCCCTGATGATTGCAAGAGTGAGTGCGGCAATGGCCACTGCGAAAGCGGGCAGGGCGAAGATGTCCTGACGTGCCCAAATGATTGCTCTGTCTGTGGGGATGGTCACTGCACTGGAAAAGAAAATAAGGATACATGTCCATACGATTGCGGTTTTAAGTTCTATTGCGGCGATGGCACATGCAATTCCGGCGAAACACGTCTAAATTGTGCTGACGATTGTCCGCCTGTCTGTGGTGACGATATCTGTGAAAAAGACCATGAAACGGTCGCTGATTGCCCGCAGGACTGTGCGGAACCCGATGTCGAATATGTTTCGGTGTGCGGTGATGGCGTCTGTGACGATGATGAAAAAGAAAGCTGTGCAGAGGATTGCAATTCTGAAGTCACAGCCTCCCAATTGAGCATGGAGGCGTTTAATGGTTTAAAGGAAAATAAATTCCGTTTCCTTTATGATTATGATGTTGCCTCGACGCCGTTGGCCAGGAAAACGTCCGAGATGGATGACAAAGAGTTTGCTGCACAGCTCTCAAATTTCTTTTCTTTCCCCTATCCGAGCGATGTCAGGACAGATGCGTATGGACGTGCCAAATTTGCCAATTATCCGATGCCGCCTATCGCCATCTTAGATAATCCGCTTGTCAGCGGCATTGTCGGGGCCGTGTTGCCCAAACTGAAAGGTCTGCTGGATTCCCTCGTCACACGCGTAGAAACGGAGCGCAAGGGATTTTCACCCATCGGCGGTGTTTACTTCAGGGCATCCGTACTCCTCGATACCAAGCCGTTCCCTAAACCGGCCGAAACAACTTCTGACAACTCATGTTTCCAGCTTATCAATGTGGAACCGGACTCCAAATATTATGGCGAACGCGTTCCATTGTATGTTTCTTTCCATCGTTCGGCAAACAAAGTATGGGCTGACAATACACTCGTTTTGCGTCCTGTTCCCGGTGTCGGTGCACATCCCGGCGACCGGTATGTGGCCATTGTCGGCGATTGTCTGACTTCCAATGGGAGTGCACTCAAGCAATCCAATAAATTGCGTCAGATCCTTAATGGCACGGCACCAAAAGAAATTCAGGATAAACAATCCTTCTATGTGGAACAGCTCAAATCACTCGAAGCGTCGAACAAACTCGGTATGAGAATTCAGGATATTCGCGCCATGACAGGGTATTATGTCATGAATCCTGCCGATGAAATGGATCAGATGGCCAAGGATCTCGAAGGCAAAGGATACATCGTTGCGGATGAGAACGGCGTTGCCGTGGGCGAATATGAAACCAAGACCACGAGCGGCTGGAGTACCAAAGGTTTTAACAGCTATATCTTTAAAGGTAAGTTTGTGACGGCCAACTATATTAATGGTCAGTATCCATACACTTCTGCGACTGGTGACCCCAAACGTCCTGTGGGTGAAATGACATTCGATGAGAATGGCAAGCTCGTGTCTGAAAGGCAGGAAGAAACCATCGAATATCGTATTATTATTCCTCGTACCCCCATGCCTGAAAAAGGCTATCCCATCGTCCTTTATGGGCACGGCACAGGAGGCGGTTCTAATTCGCATTGCCGCTATTGGGGCGATGAGGGAATTGCACTCATCAATGGCGGGTGGAACAAGAGCGGTTCTGCAGCACCGGGCAAAAATGCCGTTCCCGCTGCTATGATTGGGTTCGATGCCAGTTTGCACGGTTCTCGCGCAGGGGGAGCCGAATTCGGCGATTTCGACATGTATATGATGATGTTCAACGAGCCCATCGTCATTCGCGAAAGCTGGCGCCAAACGGTGCTCGATATGCTCGTGATCTATGACATTCTCGATCGCGGTGAACTCATCCTGCCACCCCTTCCTGATTCGACGGATGATCGAAATGTCATTTTCGACCCAAGCTATGGCATGTATATGGGGCATAGCCAGGGCGCACAGGAAGCTGGTCTCCTGCTCGGTTTGACCGGCAAAATCAAGAATGCCTTCCTTTCGGCCGGCGGTGGCGGAATCCTGCTGAGCTTTGTCGATCTCTATCCCGATTTGAGCGGCCTCGATCCCAAAGTCAAAGCCATCATTGGAGATCGCTCGGTTGCCGATATCGTTGGTTTGCTGCTCGGGCTTCAAGATGGTGATATCAGCTACGATACTTTCCTGACGAATCATCTCATTCAGCCGCTCGTCGATCCTATCGATCCACTCAACTACACGACGCGTTTCATCAAGGATCCACCTAAAGGATGGCCTTCCAAGAATATTGTCCAGTCCATCGGCATCGGCGATCGCTCGACCCCCAATGCTGCACAGTTCGCAATGATTGCTTCTGAGGGACTACCGGCTATCGGTAAGGTTTTCAATTATTCCGATCCCATGGAACTGCTCAATCTCCATGAAACTTCCGGAAACTCCGATTCTGACAATGTCAAGGGCGGAAATAATACGGTGACTGCAGGCGCGCTGCAGTTTACATATACCGGCGATGACAATCCGCATTTCGTCATTTATCACATGGAAAGCGCACGCGATTCCTATATTAACTTCTTTAAATCCGTTCTGGATGGCAAACCTACGGTGAGCGTTTCCGGAAAACAGGAAAGCGATAAATAATAATCCTATTCAACGACTCGCTTAACCAAAGGAATGATTGGTATGGCTGAATCACAAATTCTCATTAAAGACCTTAAATTTTACGGGTTTCACGGTGTTTATCCCGAAGAACAGATCGTCGGCACAATCTTCAAAGTGGATGCCGTCATTGATATTGATCCATCACTCGCCGGATTTGATAACGATCAGCTCTCTGATACCCTCAATTACGAAAAAATCGTAGAAAAACTCCTGCACATCGGTTCAAAACATAAATATCGCTTGATTGAACGACTCGCCCAGGTCATGTGCGAATCTGTACTTGAATTCCCGCATGTCCGTGCCGTCGAAATTGCGGTTTATAAATCCGTTGCACGATTGACACCCGATCCACAATGGATCGGGATTCGTCGGTGTCTCAAAAAATAAGGCTGAATACTTACGATAAAAAAGGCTATGTTTAACCACCGTGGATATGACTTGATCCGATAGCTAAATCATGACATTGCTTTGAGCTTTGAGCTTTGAGCTTTGAGTAGTGAATTGTTTATCTAAGCTCCAGCCTCGTCCCTCATCCCTCATCCCTCATCCCTCATTATTCGATTGACTTTGAAAAAAAGCTCAGCGCCCGGCTGAATAGTTACAAAAAATTCACTCTCGTTAAACAGATCCTAAAAAAGGGTGTTCAATACACCCTTTTTTTTTGTTGTATTGGTATGAGTTGTGCTAGTAATTGCATCTGTAGGACACATTGCACTGGAACCTTTGTTTTGTGTCAATTCGTAATAATAGGATTCAGGAGCCATCATGAGATACTTCGCACCTTTATTTGCAATTGTTTTGATGTTCCCTGCCATCGCATTTGCTCAGCAGGATTTTCGGGCGAACTGTTCCAATTATTCAGCAAGTCTGCAGCCGATTTTCGATACCATCCACAAGATGGATCGCGAGATTGGGACTTCCTCGGGGAACGCCAAACAGCGCCGTGAATTGTATAAGAAATATGATTCGATGGTGTCATCTTATCAAAAAATTGAAAATGTCCTTTTGGGCAATCAGACAGGAAGTGTATGCAACGTTAATTCTGGAGAACTTCGTGCATCCCTGGATGAGATGGATGGGAGCCTTCAGTCATGGTATGCCGGCCTCGATGCCAAAAATGGCCTGAGCAAAGATGAATACAAAAATTTCATGAAGCAGACTCAAAGCGTACAGTTGGAACTCGAACAGCTTCGTAAAGGATTTAGGCACCAGATGGGTGGTCCAGGTATGATGCCGCCGCACCATGGACATCCGGGTATGATGCCGCCGCACTATGAACATCCGGGTATGCAGCCTTCTCCGCAGCCTCAGCAAAATTATGCAATGTCGAATCAGACCTTCGATGCACTTAAAACCAGCATCCGCAAAGAATCTTCGGATGACGGCAAGCTCAATGTCATTCGTGCAGCCATGGCGAATGCCTATATGACGGCAGCTCAAGAAGATGAAATCATTAAAATGATGATCTTTAATTCTGGAAAATTATCTGCCTTGCAAGTCATGCATCCTCAAGTGATTGATCCTGAAAATGCTTTCATCGTCTATGCGCATTTCACAGATGCCGAAATGAAGAATATACAAAAAATTCTCGAAGCAAACCGGCCACAATATATTTACACGCTTTCGAGTGAAACATTGGCCAAAGCCAAACAGGTCATTAAAAAGGTGGTTTATAATTCTGCACAAAGTATCGTTGGCCAGACTGTAGGAACGAACTACCAGATGACGTGTGCGCAGCTCATCGAACTCATGAAAGTGATGACTTCGGATGATCAGAAAATTGAGCTTGCCGCATCGGCATATCCCAACCTGGCAGATCGCGAAAACTGGTTTACAGTCTTTGGTGCGTTGACATTTGATAGTTCCAAAGCCACCCTTGAAAAACGTGTCAAAGGGAAATAATTGTTTTTGTGGGCATGCCGCTTTGTCTGTGACATACGCGGCATGGCTGCAGCTATCTGCGATACGCTGCAGCATTTGGGGGCAGTGTCTGCCCGAAAATCATGCGCGTGCGTATGGCCAGCAGCCATAGCACGCGCGCCGCAGGCGTATGCGCAAAGCGCATAGCGGCGGTTCCATATCATCATGTATCACTGGACAGGGAACCACTTCTAAAGGTATATATTTATGGCGTTTGTATAGGCTTGCCATGCCTTGATGTGGAGAATGAACATGAATTGGAAAACTGGCATTTTTTTGTTGACTGCAGGCACACTTTTGACGAGCGGTGTGAATGCTTATGCCATAGATGCACATCCCGACACGGTTGAGGTGACCGTTGTTTTAGATGAAAATGGTGATGTACAGATTACCAATCGCATTGCGTGGGATGTACTCAGCGGAACAATGGGCGCTTTTTATTTTCAGGGTGCAGCTGTCAAACCAATAGGTACGTTTTACAATGCTTATGTGGATAGAACTGATTCACAAAAACGCACCCCCTTAAAAATAACAAAGGTCGACAATAACAAATGGGATATCGTTGCCAGTCCTAGAATTCCATCGGGAAGATCCTATTGGAATTTTACATACAAAGGGAACATGATAGCCCAAAAGTATATTGGCAGGACATCCAGCCCGGAGTATGGCGAGTTATATTATTTTGATTGGGCACCAGTACAGTGGGATGAAAAATTAACATATCGCGATATCAAGATTGTACTTCCGATAGAACTTGAAAGCGCTACAGTCCATGATGACACATTTTATCGATATGCCGGTTATCATCGTTCGGATGATATGAATTCGGGGAGTAAGGATGCGATTATACTCACCGAAGAATACATGAACCATGACTATAAAATTGATTATATCGCAACCGATATAGGCAATCATCAATATCATCTTACGATGCATGTATATCAAGATTCTCCGAGGGCAATGCAATCACAGAGAATACAGTTTTACATCAAAAAAGATGGCATTGAATTTACAAACAAAGCGATAGATTCGATGCATTGGGCGACTGAATCTGAGGCAAAACGAGGATTTATCAATACATCCAGCTTGAGCAATCCAAATCAGACGGATACGGAGTCTTCCAATAATTCATTTCAATTCAATTTAGAGAATGGCAAAACAACTACTGCTACTTATATAGCAATCATTATCATGATATTGTTAGGTGGGACTGCAGGTGCGCTTGGAATGAAAAAAGGCATCCAAAAGCGTTCCGAATCGGCCAAACAAATTATTCGTGAAAATGAAATCTCAAAAGAAGTATGGGAAGCGCCAGAGCTTCAGGTCGGTGGTTATCAGGTCAATGGCAAAATAGCTAAAAATCTGCATCCGATAGAAGTCGGGCTCATACTTGGAATTAAGATATCTGATATTGTAGGATCTGTCGTACAATGCCTGTATGACCAGCACAAACTTGTGGTCAAATCGCTCGAGCCAATCGTTGCATACCCGAAGATTAATGTTGAATATGATGATATGGAAAAAGAATTTGTAGAAATATTCGACGAAACGGGTGCCATTAATCAGGATTTGCTGTCCAAATTTTTAGAGAAAGTCATTGCCGAACTTCAGGAAAAAACATGGGATTGTGACATGGAAGCCACGAGGGATTATTATCTTGGCCTGATGTATAAAAATCCGAAAGAAAAGAATTTGCGCAATTTACAATACAATGAACCGAATTCTTCGTTCCGCCTTGACACATCCAAATATGTCCCGGAAGATCGCGATTATTATTATAACAATCGCGGGTATTGGCGTTATTACCATGGCTACAGGGTTGGAATCTACCATTATCGCCATGGTCTGCCATCCGATTTTGATCGGGGTTATGTTGGTTTCCTCCACAGTTCTGTATGTTTTTCCGGGTGCTTTACGCAGCCGGATCTATCGGGGGTATGTCACTCCGCGTGCCACTCCGCTTGTCACTCTGCATGCCATTCGGCATGTCACTCCGCATGTCATTCGGCGTGTCATTCCGCGTGCCACTCGGCCTGTGTGTCGGGCGGTGCCAGATAATAAGTGCAAAAGATGATGTAAATAGAAGGAGTATACCATGACACAAGAATTAAAAATAGAAGCAACGATTCGGTTGGTCTTCCTGATGGTGGGTATCTTCCTGATGCTCTATGGCGGCCTGGATGAGAGACATTTTTGGATGGTTCCGCTAGGTGCTATCATCATTCTTTTGGTACCGGTGAAGTTTTATCGTAGTTTTGAGAACCGAATTTATGAGAATCCCAAAACAGATATGGGCGTGTGGCGTCTGTTATCTCAGGGGCAGCTCGATGAACTTATCACAATGATTGAACCCAAAGAGTATATGCACGTTGGTGGTTCAAAAGGCCATAACAGTATGGGGATAGGGTTGTTCATGGTATTTTTTCTCTCTATATGGAGCAGTGGAATGATAGCTCCTGTTTCTACCACGCTGCACTTGCCGGTAACTTTACCCGCTGCAATTATCTTCACTATTTTTACCTGGTTTCGATTGCGATCATTTTCATCTATCGTTCCGCATCCTTTGGCAATACAAATGACTGCGCTCCAGATTTTTAACAAATTGCAATTACCTTCACAATTTACAAAAAAATATGAAGCCCAAATTGTCGATGATGTCAATGGTGATCCAGATATCCTTAATATTCGTCTCGATGCGCGCCCCAAAGATCCGATTTCGGGTTTACTTTGTTTGAGGTTGAACCTGGATAGAACGAAAGTACAAACAAAAACCTACTCATTTCCCTATTTGGTCTTGGTGTTTGGCGGAGATGGTGCTTTTTATTCCGAGCGTTTGAATAAAGAGATTAATCAGGCAGTTTGCGGCATTTTCCATATAGAGAAATCTCTGACGGACGGTAATTCTGTATTTGTCATTTTGCCATCTGCAGATCGCTATACTTTAGACGCTACCGGCGATTATCAATTGGCGAATATTATGTCGAACCTATGTGAAGTATGTGCAAATAATCGTTCGATTATCGAGTCGGTATCCAGAATGCCGAAATCGTAACTGTTCAGCCCATTGACTTTAGCCTCAGCCCCTGCAAACGTTCTAACATTCGAACTAAAAAAGTGAGCATCGTTAGATGCGAACAAATCCGTTTGTTAAAACAAACAAAGCAGGCGGCTGAGTCCCCAACTCACTATTCATCGAACAGAGGCGAACTAAAGTAGCGTTCGGCGGTATCGGGCAAGATGGTCACGACAGTTTTGCCGGGCCCGAGTTTTTTAGCCATTTCGATAGCAGCAGCAACGTTTGTCCCACTTGAGATACCGCACATCAATCCTTCTTTACGAGCCAGATTGCGTGCAGTCTCAATGGCAACTTCATCGGTAACAATGTGGATATGCTGGTAGATAGCGGTATTCAAATTCTTGGGGATGAGGCCATCTCCAATACCCATCTGCAGATGTGTGCCGATATTGCCTCCCGCAAGAATGGCGGCGTTTTCGGGTTCGACAGCCCATATTTCAATGTCAGGGTTGATTGCTTTTAAGGTTTCACCGATGCCCGAAATGGTACCGCCAGTGCCGACGCCCGAGCAAAAACCGTGGATGGGGCCTGCTACCTGTTCGAGAATTTCGAGTGCCGTATGGTGTTTGTGTACTAGAGGATTGTTGGGATTTTCGAATTGCTGAGGCACATAGACATTGGGATTCTCTTTGGCCATACGTATGGCAGTGTTGGTGCATTCTGCAATGCAGTCACCAATGTTGCCGGCATCATGAATCAGTATGACTTCTGCCCCGTAGTGTTTGACGAGTTTGCGTCGTTCTTCACTGACCGAATCGGGCATGATAATGATGGTTTTAAATCCCATCACGGCTCCAATGAGTGCCAGACCGATGCCCTGGTTGCCTGAGGTAGGTTCTACGATAATCGTGTTTTTGTGGATGCGCCCTTCACGCATGGCAGCCTGAATCATAGAGAATGCGGTGCGCGTTTTGATGGAACCGCCGACGTTGAGGCCTTCGTATTTGACGAGTACTTGTGCACTGGTCTTGTGATTGACCATGCGGTTGAGACGAATAATGGGTGTGTGGCCGATCGCGGCGAGTACGTTGTTGTATATCATTCAGCATTCCTGAGTGAGAAATTAGTATGCCTATCCGATATAGGCGCGTGCTTTTAATGCGCAAATACAGGATTTGCAAGATTTTTGTACTTACGTTACCACTCAGCCGCTAGCCTTGTATGTTTTAACAAACGGATTTGTTCGCATCTAACGATGCTCACTTATTTAGTACGTATGTTAGCAGTTTTGTAGGGGCTGAGATTAAAATCAATACAAATACTTTAGAGAGATGGGGGAGGGGCCCCATCGAGAGAAGGATTGGCTGGGTTTATGAAAAGTGATGAATAAACAAAAATGATTGTGGGTTCCAAGGCACCGAAAAGAGCACCGTCCGGTGGACGGTGCGAATTGAGGTGACTGTG
>OCTW011512411.1_pt1 | contig 15641 bp, 13 predicted proteins | sample 1539671 | NCBI WGS metagenome assembly OCTW01 (sample SAMN02144230, study PRJEB22623) | gut metagenome | biome: sheep rumen | host: Ovis aries | place: New Zealand
CAGGACGGTACAGAGCGCCCGCTGACAGCAAAGGAAATCAAGGAGGATCTGGCGAACACACCGGATACCGAGACGGTCAACGGCCGGACCTGCCTTCTTCTCGGCAGCCAGCGGATCGATATCACGGATCGTTTTGACGACAGTGGCTTTTGCTATATCACAGTCAGAACCGGAAGCGGAAAGCTGTACGTCACGGTCCGGAAGAACGGCGGGCTGGCGTCAAGCCCGAACCGCTATCTGCTGCCGGATGAATTTGCGGCGGGATGACAGCCTCTGATTCGCTTCCGATCCGCAATGCTCAAAAACGAAAAACAAGGCAGGGACTGCGGAATCACTCCGTGGTCTCTGCCTGTTTCATGATCTGTTCAGTAAGTCATTCACACTTATGATGCCGGGATTCGTCACGGACGATTCCAGTCAGTTTATCTTGTCAGTCGACATGCACATGAATCAGCCCACTGTCCGTATCCGGAATATTCAGATGCTGAGTCTGTTCGATTTCCATGATCATACCGACCCGCTTGGCATGGCGTCCGCCCAGGAACTCCGCGTTGAGCCATTCCTTCACGATCATTTTCGCAAGTTCGGGTCCGATCACACGGGCGCCGAATGCCACAATATTGGTGTTGTTATGCTCCTTGGAAAGTTTCGCGGTATAAGGATCGCTGCAGACACAGGCTCGGACCCCCTGCACTTTGTTAGCGGCAAGCGAGATTCCCACTCCCGTTCCACAGATCAGAATCCCACAGTCCACCTTTCCGGACGCCACAAGCTTGCCGACTGTGTATCCGGCAACCGGATAGTCAAAGCGGTCCGGCTTATCCGTCCCGACATTGATGATATTCTCTTTTTTAAATCCCATCTCCCCGGTCAGATAGTCCACGATCACGTTCTTCAGTTCCACCGCGACATGATCATTCCCGATCGCAATTTTTGTTGCAGAAAAGTCTCTCGCCGCATCACCCATAATTCTTATCCCTCCTGACATTTATGCGCATAAATTCCCGCCCCGATCACCCCATTATTCTGATTGGGCCGGGCATAGCGGATTTCGATCTCCGTTTCCGGAAACGGTTTTCTGGTAAAATGATGGACTGCCCGCTCAAATTCTTCCCTTGGAAAGTCTTTCATCAGAACCAGCCCGCCGCCGATTACCAGACAGTCCGGATCGAACAGGTTCTCCTCAGCAGCCGCAGCCTGAGCCATCCCTCTGACAAACTGCTTCAGCTCCGGAGCGCCAGCATGTTCCGCGAACAAGTCTCCAATCGGGGTCTCCGGGAACTTCTCCTCCTGCATTTTTTTTAACGCCACGCCCGAAATCAGTGTCTCCAGGCAGCTTTCATTCCCGCAGGCACAGATTCGGGTATTGCCGTATACTGGCAGGTGCCCCAGCTCGCTTGCCACACCGTGGGCACCAATCAGAATTTTTCCGTCAACCATGACAGCATTCCCGATCCCGGTCCCGAAATAGATCCCGCACACAGTTCCGTAGTGCTCAATATGCTGATCATACAAGTCAAAGTGGAGAAGGTTGTTGACATCCCGGTTAATGAAAACCGGAATCCCCAGTCTCTCTCCCAATCTTTCTACGACAGGAAAATGGTCCGGTATCGCGTCGATATTGGGTGTCTGGAGAACGACCGTGCGTTCCCTGTTAATCGTAGATGGGAAACCGATGGAAACCGCTCCGGGCATTTTTCCCTGCAAATGCTTTCCGCAATACTCCCGGACTGATGATTCCAGACAGTCAAGAGCCTCTTTATCTCCTCCGAATACCTGCTGCGTCTCTACCTGCTCATAGTCACGCAGCTGATTGTCCTCGTCAACAAGGCCGAACCTGAAATTGGTTCCACCTATATCAATTCCAAGCACATACGCACTTTCAATCACTTTTCCATCCTCACATACACGTTCCTTCCTTCGGCACACCGTACAGCCCGCATTAGCAGCCTTACGTTCCGAATCAGGACTCATTTACGAGCATTCCGCCCCCGTCTCATCAGCAAATTCCCTCTTGCAAAGCCTGCACGCCTCGCGGAGGTCTTCTGACTTTGAAAACAATCCTGAATTGCCGAGGATAAAATCATCCGCACCAGCCTGATACAGACGTTTGAACGTTTTCTTGTTGCAGGAGCCATCGATCATGATTCTGTAATGATAGCCATTCTTCTCCCGAAGCGCCTTTGCCTCACGAATCTTATCCAGCATTTCCGCGATAAAAGGCTGGCCGGCAAAGCCTACATCAACTGTCATGATGGTCAGAACATCGATCCGATTAAGGTAATGCCGGCAGTATGAAAGCGGTGTCGCAGGATTCAGGGTCACGCCGATCTCACAGCCTTTTTCAGCTATATGATTCAAAGTGCGGAATGCATCCGTATTAATCGTTTCGGCATGCGGGCTGATCATCCGAACACCGGCCTCCGCACAGGCGTCAATCCAGTCATTCGGATTCGTTGTCATCAGATGGACATCCATTGGTTTTTTGGCAATTCTTCCGACCGCTTTGGCAAAATCCGGACTGAGTGTGATGTTCTTGCAGAAGTGGCCGTCCATAATATCAATATGATAGCCGTCCATCTCTTCATCCAGTATTTCAATCTGATGTCTCAAATCGGTGAAATCCATACACATCAGGCTGACTTTAAATTCATTCTTCATCTGATCGTCTCCTTTCCATAACGCTTTTCAGCATACGACTTTTCCTTTATTTTCATCGGGCCAGGAAAGCATCCCCGTGCGCCGCCATGAGCAGCGCACCGACGGGAACCGCCTGATCCAGAAGAATACTCGTTCTGATTTCGTATCGCCCGCGATTCGCGATAAAGGCTCTCTCGTCAGTCATTCTGCGAATCCGGTCAAACAGGATGTCTCCCATTTTTGCGACGCCTCCTCCAATGACGACCCGATCGGGTCCCAGCAGCGCCAGTGCATTCACAAGGGCGATGGAAAAAGCGGACGCAATGCGATCCAATTCAAGTTCAGCAAAACCATCTCCCAACCTGACTGCCTTTCCCAGTTCCGCGGCTGTCAGCGTGATCTTTTGCTCAGACTGCCACTGTTTTAATACAGATGTTTCCGGAACATATCCTGGGGAGGAAAGCCGTTCCGAAATCGACTTTCCACTGCAAAGAAGCTCCATTCTGGTCCATGCAGCCGACTCTTTCCGACGCCAGTCCGGCACAATGGTATTGCCAAGGTAGGCCGCTCCATATCCGCTCCCGTCCATCCCTTCGCCATGGATATAGAAACCGCCTCCGATACCGGTTCCGATATTCGTATACAGAAGATGCTCAGAGCCTCTTCCTGCTCCACACTTCAGTTCTGCGATTCCGCCTGCATATGTATCATTCGCAACAACTGCGGGAAGCTGAAATGTATCCTCAGCCCATCGTGTGAGATCAAAATCCTTCCATCCCGATACCTGAAGAGAGGAAAGGATTCTCCCCGTTTTTGACTCGATCGGGCCTCCGAAACCAATTCCGACGCCTGCATATTCATTCCCGGCAAGAAACTCCCTGCCGCTTGCCTCAAGCCAGGAAAGGATTTGTTCCGCCGTTGTACATTCAAGTTTTACTTCTTTACCTGACAGCAGTGTTCCGTCTTCAAGTCCCGAACAGATCTGCTGTTTCGTTCCGCCGATTTCAATTCCGATATATTTTTTCATATAGAAACGCTCTGTACAAGTGCGGGCCGCCAGATAAAAGGCGACCCGTATTCGTCAGATCTTCAGTTGTATTTCACCTGTCTGAGTTTACTTCGTGGACTCTACATCGGATGCCGCCGATGTCGTTGTCATGGAAGCCGCGTTGTCCGCAGTAACAAGGATTGCGTCTACCGGAGTCTTGGCAGGAGAGGGAACTGCCGTATACTTATCCGGATTCTCGACAGCATCCACAAGGATCTTCAGAGAATCGACACCGACAGTAGCCGAATCCTGTGCGACAGTAGCCGTCATGTTACCGGCAGCCACTGCGTCAATTGCGTCAGCGTCTCCGTCCGTGCCGCAGAGAAGGATATCGCCCACCTTGTTCGCGTTGATGATGGCCTGCATAGCGCCCATCGCCATACCGTCGTTGCAGCAGTAAACCGCCTTCAGATCCGGATACTGCTGAATCCATGTCGCGACCGTGTCCATTGCGGTCTGCATATCCCAGTCACAAGCCTTCGAACCGATGATGTCCATGCCTGCATCTGTGAAAGCGGCTGTCGCGCCGTTTTTACGGTCCTCAGAAGAAACGTTGCCTGCGATACCTTCGATAATACCCACCTGTGAGCCCTTGTCCAGCTTGCCTGCGATATAGGAAGCGCCTAAATTACCGATCGCGACATTATCGGAGGATACATAAGCCACGCAGGAGGCACCCTGAGACTCCATTTCCTTCGGATCGAACTGCTCATCGATATTGACAATCGTGATACCCGCATCGTTGGCTGCCTTGACGCCAGAAATCATGTTTACGCCTGAGCAGGGAGCAATCGCAATGCCCGCATACTCTCCGGAGTTAATTGCATTTTCAAGAATGGAAAGCTGAGCCTCGTAATCCGTATCGGACTGAGCCGCATACAAGTCGACTTTAAGGCCAGCCTCCTTGGCATAGCCGTCAACACCGTTCCACATCTTCTTCCAAAAGTCCGTCGCCTGTGTCTTGAGAATCACGGCAAATTTCTTATCTGATGAGACTGATTCCGGAACTTCAGCTCCGGCCACCGATTCCGTCGAGTTGGCGGCAGAATCTGCGGATGCCACAACCGCGCTGCCCGCCATCGCTGAAACCATCGTTGTCGCGAGGAGTAATGCCATAAGTCTTTTCTTCATTTTCAAATCCTCCTTGAAAAGTTTGTTATATTACAACGGCCGCGGCAGCGGCCGTCGCAAGTGCGTTATATATCGGGCCAGTTCCTGACAGCTCTGGATGAAGCGTCCGGGACTGAAACCCAGGTATCCTCATGAAGATCACTTGCTCTTCTCAGAGGAAACCGTGACGAAATGATCCATTGTTACGGAGATAATGATCAATGCACCCATCACGATCTTCTGCATGGATGCGTCTATCATAAGAACGGTCATGCCGTAGTTGATGATGCCGATAATCAGACCTCCGACGACAACCCCCGGAATCTTACCCACGCCACCGAAAAAGCTGGTTCCACCGATGATCGTAGCGGCAATCGCATAAGTTTCATAACCGGTACCTGCCGTCGGCGCCGCCGAATTCAGACGGCCAATCAGCACGATACCTGCAAGACCAGAACAGGTTCCGGAAATCATATAGACGATCATCTGATGCAGATGTACGTTAATACCCGAATACCATGCCGCTTCTCTGTTTCCGCCGAGCGCGTACAAGTTCCGGCCAACCTTCATTTTCGTTGTGAAAAACCACAGGAGCGCCGCCGTGATAAGAGCGATGATAGCTGACACTGGAATCGGGCCAAGGCTGGCTGACATAAACTTTGAAAAGCCAGCTGGGAACCCGTAGATATTCTGAGCGCCCGACACAACAAGCATCACGCCGAAGTAGATCGTCTGCATACCAAGCGTGATAATGAAAGGATGAAGTCCCGTCTTGTTGATCAGAAAACCATTCAATGCGCCGATGGCCGTACCGAAGAGTACGCCGATAATGCAGGCCGCAACCCAGGGAAGCCCCAGTTTTGTCATGGCAAGTGCCGCCACCATACCCGTCAGTCCGCAGGCAGCAGAAACGCTCAGGTCGATATAGCCGAGAAGGATTGCGAAAAACTCACCCAGCGCCAAAAGTATGTTGACCGATGACTGCTTCAGAATCTGCGGAACTGAAGTGGACGTAAAGATCGCGCTTGGCTTGACCACCGTCAAAACGACAAGGAGAAGAAGCAGGATGGCGATTGTGCCATATCTCTTCCAGAATATTCCGAAGTTCATCTTTTTCTTTGTGCTTTCCACGGTTCTACCTCCCTGTTATGCTTCCGTAGAGATCTTGACGATCTTCTCCTCTGATGCTTCTGATGTATTCAGCGTTGCCGCGATTTCGCCATTGCGGAATACAATAATCCGGTCACACACGCTTAGAAGTTCCGTCTGCTCCGACGAAACCATCAGAACGCCTTTCCCTGCCTCGGCTAGCTTTCTCATAAGAACATAGATCTCACTCTTCGATCCGACATCGATCCCCTTCGTCGGCTCATCGAAAATCAGGATATCCGATTCCGCTGCCAGCCACTTTCCGAGGATCACTTTCTGCTGATTGCCGCCCGAAAGGTTATTCGTCATCTGGTCAATGCCTGTGCACTTGATGTGAAGCTGCTTCACCTCTTCCTCAGCCCATTTCTTCTCCGCATCGCGGTCAAGCAGTCCGCCGATTCCGCCAGCCGTTGACGTTTTTATAAACGGGACCAATGATATGTTTTCTCTGCAGGTAAAGTTTTTGGCAAATCCGCTTTCACGTCTGTTTTCGGTCAGCATGCCGATTCCGTGCTTGATCGCTGTATATGGACTTGTGATCTTCACTTCTTTGCCATGAACAAAAACCTGTCCTTCACTCTTGGGAACCGCACCGAAAATCGCCTCCATCGTTTCTGTCCGTCCGGCGCCGACGAGTCCGGCGAAACCAAGGATCTCTCCCTGATGGAGCTGGAAAGAAATTTTCCGGCATCGTTTGTCAGCACGGCTGATATTCCTAACTTCGAAGATCACCGGACTGTGCTGGACATCCGTACCCGGATCAGCGTAATAAGTACCGCTGATCTTACGTCCGACCATCTTCTCAACCAGCTCGTCAATGGTAATTTCGTTCATCGGATAAGTGCCGACGTAGCATCCATCCTTGAGAACGGTCACCCGGTCGCCAATTTTGTGAAGCTCGTCCATCTTATGTGAAATATAAACGATCCCGCAGCCTTCTGCTTTCAGGACACGTATCAGATTATGCAGCCGCTCCACCTCCGGCGGAGTAAGGGATGTTGTCGGCTCGTCGAGAACAATCACTTTTGCATCGGATACCAGTGCCTTCGCGATTTCCGTCATCTGCTTTTCCGGAATTGCCAGATCGCCGACAAGCGTATCCGGGCTGTACGGAATCCCGACTTTCTGAAGAATATCGGACGCCTTACGCCGCATGGATTTATAATCGACCATGCCAAATCTGCCGGTTGTCGGCAGTTTCCCGACAAACAGATTTTCGAGAATAGAGAGCTCATTGATTACGCTCAGTTCCTGATACACGATGGCAATGCCTTCATCATAAGAATCCTGTGGTGTCAGACGGGTATATTCGTGTTTCTGGCCGTTTTTATAAGTGATGATTTTCCCTTCCGTAGGTTGATAGACGCCTGACAGGATCTTCATCAGCGTCGATTTTCCGGCACCGTTTTCCCCGACAAGAACATGCACCTCACCTGGCATGATGTCGAAACTGATATGGTCCAACGCACGAACTCCCGGAAAATCCTTCGTAATGCCTTCCATCTTGATCAACGGATCCATTTCGTGTCTCCTTCATCAAAAGCGTGGGTAATTATCCTCATTAGTTTACCCTTATTTTCTCTATAATTTTCGTTATTACGCTCGATCACGCTTCAATGCCAGCTCACTCATTGGTGCTTTTATATCACATTGTTCCGTTCTCATCAAGGTTTCAGCACTCATTTCTACGTTTTAATGGGTAAACGTTTGCGCAAATTGGTAAAAAATACAAGGGGCAGACTGCGCAGCGTTATCCGCGCATCCGTTCAATAGCTGAAAACGACGTCGTCGACGCGCGCACATTCGCGCTGACCGGAAGAAGATAATGGTGTGTCAGCGGCTCCACTCCGTTCATCTGGCTGATCAGCGTTTTGACTGCCAGTTTCGCCATCTGCTGTACATCCTGATGTATGCTTGTAATGCCAGGCCCGCAGATCTGAGCAATGTCGCTGTCATCAAATCCGGTGAGCTTCACGTCCTCGGGCACGCGGACTCCGGCCTCCCTCAGCGCGCAGAAAACGCCTGCCGCCATGGAATCCGTGGTCGTCATAATTCCATCTACGGATCTGCTGCTGTCGCTAAATGAATGCTTCTGCAGATAATCACTCATAGCCGAGTAAGCCGTCTTAATGCTGACGTCCTCGAGGTGAACCACTTCATATTCCGCTTCCCGGATCCCATATTTCTCCATCGCGTGCAGAAAACCTCTGTAGCGGTGTTCCTGGTTCACATCCTGACTGTAAGTGCGCATCACGATGATTTTTCTGCACCCGGCGAGTACCAGCTGCTGTCCCGCGAGGAAGCCGCCGTGCACATTATCTGATTCGATTGTGACCCCGATATTCTCATCGCCTTCCTGAGCCGGCCGGTCGACGTAAACTGCGGGAAGCGAGCAGAGGCTCTTGTGAAAACGCTTGCTGGAAATCATGATAAAGCCGCATACATTCTGATGCCGCAATGCATATAACAGCTTTTCCTCCATCTCCATCTGCTCGCCTGTATTGCAGATAATGCATGTGTAGCCCAGATCAAACAGCTGGCTTTGTATACTCTGGACAAGACGCGCGAAATGCGGGTTTGTGATGTCAGGAACAAGCACGCCTACTGTCTGAACCCTTCTGGTACGAAGTCCCTTGGCCGTCTGGTTCGGAGCATACTGCTTCTCTTTGATAAGCCTGAGGACCCGTTCTTCCGTTTCTTTGGAATAGCGGCCGTTCTGGTTAATGATTCTGGATACCGTTGCAGTAGAGACATGGGCCAGCTGCGCAATTTCCTTCATTGTAACCGTAGTTCCCATTCATACCACTCTTTCCTGTGCTTATTCGGAAGCACTCCTGATGCTTACCGTATTTTTCAGAAGACCTGGATATCGTCATCATAGCACACCAGATCTGCATTTGAGTAATCTTTCCCTCGTTTTCTCACGTTTGCTCTCGGCGTAATGACTCTGGCTTCCCGCAGTGTTTCGCAGAGACCGCCCTGCATGCGCCGCAGGGCTCGCGTATCACACTCGACTGCAGATGCAAAAGCAGGACGCCCTCCGGACGTCCTGCCGCAGCTTTCTCCATGCCCTACTGCGCCACAATATAGTTCCCGTATTCGCTGAAGGCCGTCTCCTCCCTGTCTGTAATGAGCGGCACTTCTCCGAGTCTGAACACGCTGCAGAGCGTTGTGACATTGAATTTGCTGCTGTCGCTTAGAATGTACGTCTGCTTCGAATGGTCGCGGACAATCTGCTTTTTCTCCGCTTCGCGATCGTCTGGCGTACTGAATCCCGCCATCTGCGAGATGCCGCTGATTCCAAGAAACGCTTTATCAAAATAATAAGACTTCAGCTGACGATTTGTGGACGTTCCGACAAGCGACGCGGTCGAAAATTTGATGTCCCCGCCGACCACGACACACTTGATATCCGTATCGGTGAAGTCCGCCTCCTGAAATGCGTTGAGAATCAGTGCGTTCGTCGTGATCACGGTGATTCGCTTTCCCTTCAGGTGGGCGATCATTCTCAGAACAGTCGAACCGGCATCGATATAGATGGCCTCGCCATCCTGCACGAGAGAAGCCGCGTATCCGGCTATCTTTTCCTTCGCGCTGACATTGACGATCGTTTTGGAATTGACCGGCACATCGTACGACCCCTGCCTGAGCTTGACGCCTCCTCCCCGCAGGAGGGTCACCTGTCCTTCCGCCTCAAGCGTCTTCAGATCACGCCTGATCGTTGACTCCGAAACATCGCTAAGTGTTTCACAGAAATCCCCAAGCTGCACGACGTCCTTTGTCCCCAGCAGCTTCAGCATTTCCTGTCTTCTTTCATAGGGGATCATCGCTGTCCTCCCTCTCAACCGTTCTGTCTGTCATCTTAAACACGTCCGAATCAATCTGCGGAGCATCCAACCGTATTCAGGCCTTCCTTGTGAAGTCACTACTATAATAATTATAATATTCAAATGCTGTCAATTACGATCAGATAATCCGGATTATAGAATTCGAATCATGACAGAATCAGCCGAATCTTGCTTTGATCTGATCCATATCGGGCATGGATGACTGTGCGCCAACGCCGCAGACTGTAATCGCGCTGCATTTGGTCGCGAAGCCCGCAGCGTCCTCCATATCCATACCCTGCAAAAGGGCATAGGTCAGTCCTCCGATATAGGAATCGCCTGCACCGGTTGTTTCCACCGCATCCACCTTATACGGACGGATAATATTCGTCCGGCCTTTCTCACAGATGACCGATCCCAGCGAGCCCATTGTGATGATCCAGACGTTTCCCATCTCCGTGCTGATTCGTCCGCCTGCCTCCTCCGCCTCTTCGAGCGTGGTGATATCTTTCTTCAGATAAAACGCCGCTTCCACCTCATTGACGATCACGACGCTGCACATCGCCAGATACCGGGATTCGACCGGCTCGGCCGGAGCTGCATTATATATGATCAGGCTGCCGTTTTCCCGGGCTGACTCGATTACGCTTTGATTGATACTGCCGGGAATTTCGTTCTGTATAATCACCGCGTCCGCCGCTCGAAGCACGGGTTCCGCAGCGAGCAGATCCGACCCGGTGATGTCATAATTTGCACCGCGATTGATTGTGGCATACACGCGTCCATCCTCCAGCGCGCTCACACACCCCAGCCCCGTTGTGTTCGCAGAGCGTCTGACATAGGCAGTGTCAATACCGTACTTTTCAGCTTCCTGAATGAGAAAATCCCCCATGTGATCCTGTCCGACCGCGCCGACCATATATGTTTTCAGCCCCAGTTTCGCTACCTGGGCCGCCTGATTAGCGCCCTTTCCGCCGGCCGACATCACTGCGCTTTCAGCCACCATCGTTTCTCCGATCTCCGGGAGTCTCTTCACTTTCAGAATGATATCGCAGTTCATGCTGCCGACAACCGCCACCGTTTTTTCCGCCATTTTTCGCTCCTTTTCGATAAAAAGAACGGCACACCGTTCCAGTGTACGATGTGCCGCGTTTTCAAAGCGTCATTTCCTCATTTCCATTTCTTTGCACTCTGTTATCTGGACGCCTTCCGCCTTGCCATGAAGTTCGTGATATCCTGCTGAACAAATTCGAAGTAAGAGGCAAGGATGATGATAATACCGGTCACGATGTACTGCCAGAACGAATCGACATTGATGACAACCATACCGACCTTCAGAACCGCCAGCATCAGTGCGCCGACAAAGGTTCCGAACGCTGTCCCGCGACCGCCTGCCATTCTGGTTCCGCCGATGGCCGCTGCCGCGATCGCATTCGTCTCATATCCCTGACCGGCTGTGGATTCCGCGGATCCGAGGGAAGCGAGCATAACCAGTCCGGCTGCAGAAGCGCAAATCCCGCAGATAATGTAGGCGATGTACTTCACCTTGATTATATTGACGCCGGAAAGCTTGGCCGCTTCCTCATTATCGCCGACAGCGTAGAGATAATCGCCCGTTTTGGTTCGGGAAAGAAGGATGTGAAGGATAACGAAGATGACCACCATCACAACGATATACCATCTGAAGCTGCCGACAATCTTGCCGTTAAAAATGTTTCTGTATGAGTCCGGCACATTGGTCACAGGGATACCGCCAGTTACCACATACGCAATGCCTCGATACAAGGACATCGTGCCCAGTGTTGCGATGAACGGCTGGAGTTTCAGACGTGTGATCAGAAAACCGTTGAACGCGCCAAGCACCGCTCCTGCCAGAAGGCCGACAAGAATCGCAAGGAAAGGATTCTGCCCACCGACGGTCATCGACGCCGCCACAATGCCGGTGATGGCGAACGTACATCCGATGGAAAGGTCAATGCCTCCGGTGATAATCGTGAACATGATGCCGACTGCAAGGATACCGTTCAGAACCATCTGCTGAAGGATCGTGATCATGTTGCTGGCTTTCAGGAAATTGACATTCATGACAGCAAAGACGCAGCCCATGCCGATCGTAGCGATCAGGACGACCAGTTCCCGTTTATATTTGTTCCAGAAATTCTTCACTTTCCCTTACCTCCAATAGCGTAGTCCAGCATCTGATCGCTCGAAACCAGTTCGTCGCGTGACAGCTTTGCGCTGATCGTTCCCTCGCTCATAATGATGACATGGTCGCTGATGCCCATCACTTCAGGCAGTTCCGAAGATATCACGATCAGGCTTTTTCCCTTCTGTACCATTTCTTCCATCAGCCTGTAGATTTCGGCTTTTGCACCGACATCAACGCCTTTGGTCGGTTCATCGAAAATAATAATATCCGCATCAGTCGACAGCCACCGGGCCAGAATTACTTTCTGCTGGTTGCCGCCGGACATATTCATCGTCAGATAGGACGGATCGTTTGGATGAATCGCCAGCTCTTTAAAAAAGTGCCTTGCATTCTCCAGCTTTTTCCTGTCGTTCAGAAACGCTCCACTCTGGTATTTCCGGAGGCTTGAGATCGCGATATTCTGCGTATTGGTCCCAAGCTTCATGAAGCCCTGCGTCTTACGATCCTCCGGGATAAGACCAATACCGCTCGCCAGTGCTTTCGTTGTATTCCAGGAGCCCTTCACCTGCTTTCCATGGAGGTAGATTTTTCCTCCGGTGATCATATCCGCTCCGTAGATCGCGCGCATCGTTTCGGTCCGGCCTGCTCCGACAAGACCGAAGAACCCGAGAATTTCTCCTTTGTGCAGCTCAAACGAAACATCATGAAATCCGGCCGGCCCCGACAGATGCTCCGCTTTCAGCACAACCTCCTCAGTCGCCTGACAGGGTATGTTTCTTGATGCGACGGCGGCAACCGAGCGGCCGACCATCGCGTGAATCAGCTCATCCCTTGATGTCTTTGCCACATCAAGCGTGGTGATGAACTGTCCGTCTCTCATGATGGTCGCCCTGTCACAAATCTGGAAAATTTCTTCCAGTCTGTGGCTGACATACAGAACGGTCACCCCCGCCTTTTTCAAATGCCTGACAACGTCGAACAGAGCTTCCGTCTCCTTCATGGAAAGCGAAGCCGTCGGCTCGTCAAGCGAAATGATCGTCGAATGATGGAACAGCGCCCTTGCGATTGCCATCATCTGCATCTGGCCCGATGTCAGCTTGTCCGCCATCTGCTCTGATCTGAAATTGCAGTGCAGCTGGCCGAGGATTTCGTTGACGTCCTGGTGCATCTTCGCATAGTCAATGAACGGGCCTTTTTTCGGTTCATATCCGAGGGTTACATTCTGCCCGACCGTCAGATCTCTGACAATCAGCGTCTCCTGATGCACCTTGGAAATACCGCCCTCCGTGATGGCCTGATTCGGATTCCTGAATCTGACCTTCTTGCCGTGCAGAAGCACATCGCCGTCATACTCCGGATACACACCGTGAAGGATGTTGAGGAGAGTGGATTTTCCGGCACCATTTTCCCCAAGCAGTGCATGCACTTCCCCTTCCTCGACCGAAAAGGAGACATCCTTCAGGACATGCGCTCCGGGGAAATACTTGTTGATTTTTACGAACTCTACCGCTTTAGCCACTTTTGCTCCCTCTTATAAGGAGCGGGATGCCATACCGGGCATCCCACTCACACTCCGCTCCTTTTATCAATCAGGATTTCTTGTACGCCGTATCCACCCAGTTGATGATCTTCGCAGCATCTTCATCAACATTTTCAGAATCGATCAGCGCCTGCGGAGTCGCGACAACATGCGGGACATCCTGGCCGGCCAGCACACGGAGAGTGCACTCCGTCGCCACCTGCGCCATATAGTACGGGAAGGAGTCAACCGTCGCATCCAGTTTTCCGGCTCTGATGGAATCATACGCCTCGCCGATTCCGTCAACACCAACCACAAGAATATCCGATCCTGCCTCTTCCACAGCCTCAACGACGCCGAGAGCCATATCGTCATTGTTGCAGAAGATCGCCTTCATATCCGGATACTGCGCGATCCAGGTTGTTGCAAGTTCCTTCGCCTTCTGGCGGTCCCAGTCCGCGTTCTGCTCAGCGGCAACTTCAAGTCCCGAATTGTTGGACTTGATCCAGTCCTTGAATCCGGCTGTTCTTTCTCTTGCAGCGAATGCCTTTGCCATGCCGATCACGATGCCGACCTGACCTTTGTCTCCCAGCTTCTTGGAAACCCACTCGGCTGCCAGCTGCCCGTTCTGGTACGCGTTCGGGCCGACATAATAGTCGCAGTTTGCGATCAGTCCGTCGTTGACATTGACAACCGGGATTTTCGCGGACTGAGCGTCCTCGACTGCCGAAGCGAGATTCGAATCGGAAATCGGGCTGGCCATAATCGCATTGACGCCCTGGTTGACCGCGTTGCTCATCATGGTCTGCTGTCCGATCTCATCACTCTCATCTGTCGTCGCGTCGACGGAGATCGCCGCACCGGAGTTTTCCGCAGCCTTTTCATATCCTTCCTTCAGGCTTCTCCAGAACTCATTGGAGATGGACTTTTCAATAGCAGAGAGCTGAAGACCGGATGCAACCGGCACTTCATCGCCCAGTTTCTCTCTGACCTGCTCGATCGTCTCGGATGTCGGATCCATATCCGGATTAAACGTATCGGACGTCGCTTCCACAGCCGAGCTGGTGGACGAATCCGCTGCAAACACGGCTGTCGGAACCATGGTTACAGCCATAAGGCCAGCAAGTACAAGTGCCAGATTCTTTCTTTTCATCTTTCTGAATCCTCCTTATTGATTGAGCTTTCCTTTGTTCTCATCTATAAAAACCTGTAATCCAGGTTTTTTACGAAATCATCGCCCGGGCCTGCGGTACCGTCCCCAGCATATCCATCATCAGACCGCTTGAAGCCACCCCGTCTTTTCTTGCGATCACTTCCGCTATATGTTCCATGCCGATCTCATCGATTTTCCGGTTGATCGTTTCAAAAGCGTCAATATTTGCCTGAGTCTCCTCAAAAGGATTTTCACGGATCGGAAACGTATCGAAAAATACAACTCCGTCATAGCGATAAAGCCGGAGATAATAGACAAACTCCATAGCCAGCACCGGATTGACCGACCCGAAAATCATTCCGCTGTCCTGCCATCCATAGCCGTCATTCATATGCAGGCCGTACAAAACACCCTTGTCCGCGGCAAGTGCCAGTCCATAAGACGGGTTGTCGTGCTTCATCAGCATATGGCAGAAATCCAGCGTACAGCCCACATTCGGTCTCGCCACCTCGCTGATCAGATAAAGCGTCATGCCTGTGCTGTCGATCATCGCAAAATTGCGTTCCTCAAAGGGCTTGTACTCGATTGAGATACGGATCATTTTTTTGCCGTCCGTTCCGGCAGCATAATCGGCCACTTCCCGAACCGCCTCAACAATCCGCTTCCATTCGGATTCATAATTCATCTGGAACGGGTAATCAAAGCCGTCATTTTCAAGCCAGAGCGTCACAACACTGCCGTCCAGCTTTCTGCAGACATCCACCGCTTCTTTTGACATCCGGATGGCTTTCTCCCTGAGCTCTGCATCATCATTCGTAAAGTCACCCGATTTGAAATCCGTTCCCCGCCATCTGACGGCCAGTCCGTTCACCTTCAGATCGCCTTTTCTCCGGATGATCTCATTCAGGTCATACCCATCGATGTGTTCCGGATAGTTGAACTCCAGATGCGTGATCCCGTTCATCTTCCGATAACTGTCGATCGCATCGTAGACAGTCGCGTTTTTGAACACGAACGAATTAAACCGCCCCGCATAGCTGAATTTC
>OCTW011583965.1_pt1 | contig 15639 bp, 11 predicted proteins | sample 1539671 | NCBI WGS metagenome assembly OCTW01 (sample SAMN02144230, study PRJEB22623) | gut metagenome | biome: sheep rumen | host: Ovis aries | place: New Zealand
CTTGATTTGTCAGGGCGTAGTTACCTTGTTTTTGACTGTGAATTTGACAATCCCAAACTTGGTAATTTTGATACTGAACTCGTTGAGGAATTCTTCCAAGCTTTTGCATTCAATGTTCAAATGAATTTGCACTTGAAGATTTTGCATGGTAAAAATAACCACCATAAATCAGAAAGTTTGTTCAAAGCAACTGGACGCGCTCTTCGTGAAGCTATCACGATTAACCCTGATATTCATGGTGTTAACTCAACAAAAGGTTTACTTTAATAGAAAGGAAGATCAGCCGAAACGCCTTTACTTAGTGGTGTTTACAAGGTTTGATAACTGAGCTAATGATTATTGTGATTGATTATGATGCAGGAAATACTGCTAATGTTTTAAGAGCTTTGAAAAAAATTGGTGTTGAGGCTGAATTATCTAGCAATCCAACTAAAATTTTGGCTGCCAGTGGTTTGATTTTACCAGGTGTTGGTGCTTATCCGGCAGCTATGGCTGAGCTAAGTAAACGTGGCTTGGTTCCAGTGATTAAGGAAGCTGTTGCTAAAGGGACACCTTTATTAGGAATTTGTCTTGGCATGCAAGTTTTAACTGAGGTTGGTTTAGAACACCAAGAAACAGCTGGTCTTGGTTTTATTCCAGGCGTTTGTCGTGAAATACAAGCAACTAAAGCTAAGCCTGTACCACATATGGGCTGGAATAATTTGACGATTAAACACACTAGCCCATTAACAGAAGGACTAGAAAATCAATCTGTCTATTTTGTGCACAGTTACTTTACAGATGTTCCGAAAGAATACATTGATGTGACAGCTGATTATGGCATTGATGTGCCAGCTATGATTCACAAAGATAATGTCTATGGAGCACAGTTTCACCCAGAAAAATCTGGCGATGTTGGTTTGGGTATACTTAAAAAGTTTATTGCTCTATGTGAAAAATAAATCAGCTATTGAGATTTAAAAGTATCTTTTAGGTATAGTGTTAAAAAAGAAAAGGAGTTTAATGATGCAGATTCTTCCAGCTATTGATATTAAAGAAGGGCAGGCGGTTCGTCTTTTTAAAGGTGATTTTAATCAAAAGACTATTGTTAACCCTGATGTACTTGGGCAAGCTAAAATTTTCGCTCAAGCTGGCATTGAATTTATTCATGTTGTGGATTTAGATGGTGCTCTTGATGGTAGAGCTACTAATCGTGATTTGATTGCCAAATTAAAAAAAGAATCTGGCCTTGGCGTTGAAGTCGGTGGTGGCATTCGTACGCTTGAACAGATTGAAGATTATTTGGCTGTGGGTATTGACCGTGTGATTATCGGATCAATGGCAGTGAAGAATCCAGATTTTGTTAAAGCAGCTTTAGAAAAGTTTGGTAGCGATAAAATTGTTGTCGGTATTGATGCTAAAAATGGTTACGTAGCCACTGAAGGTTGGTTAGAAACAAGTAATGTTGACTACATTAGTTTAGCTAAAGCTATGGAAAAAATTGGGGTGACTCTCTTTGTTTACACCGATGTAGATCGAGATGGGACACTAACAGGACCTAATTTTGAACACTATGAGCGCTTGGTTGCTGAATTAACAACGGCTAAAGTCATTGCTTCAGGTGGTATTGCTGAGAAGGGTGATTTAGTGAAATTACAAGAAATTGGTGTTGCTGGGACAATCGTTGGTAAAGCTTACTATAATGGCAATATTAGTCTTGAAGAATTGAAAGCTTTTGGAGGATAGTCTATGCTGAAAAAACGCATTATTCCTTGTCTTGATGTAAAAGATGGGCGTGTGGTTAAAGGAGTTAATTTTGTTAATTTAACCGATGTTGGAGATCCTGTTGATGCCGCGCGTGCCTACTATGAAGCTGGTTGTGATGAATTGGTTTTCTTAGACATTACAGCGACACACGAAAAACGTGATACGACGGTTGATATGGTGAGACGCGTTGCTGACCAAGTTTTTATTCCATTTACAGTTGGTGGAGGTATTCGCTCTGTCGAGGATATGAATAAAATGCTTAAAGCTGGTGCTGATAAAGTGGCGGTTAACTCATCAGCGGTAGCTAATCCGCAATTGATTAAAGATTGTGCTGAAAAGTTTGGTAATCAGTGTGTTGTTTCAGCTATTGATGCTCGAAAAGAAGAAGATGGCACTTGGCATGTCTATGTTGCTGGTGGTCGTAAGGATACAGGCATTGATTTGATTGAATGGGCAAAAAAAGTTGTTAGTCTTGGTGCTGGTGAAATTCTTCTCACTAGTATGGATAAAGATGGTACTAAATCAGGGTTTGATTTAGATATGTTAAATGCAGTTGCTGATGTGGTCAATGTTCCTATTATTGCTTCTGGGGGAGCTGGAAATATTGAGCACATGGTAGAAGTATTTGAAAAGACAACAGCTACAGGTGCTTTAGCTGCATCGATTTTCCACTATGGAGAAGTATCGATTGCTGACACCAAATCAGCCATGACCAAAGCTGGAATTGAGGTGAGACAATGAGTGATATTAAACTTGATTTTGCTAAACAAGGCGGTCTTCTTCCTGTAATTGTTACTGATTATCAGACTGGGCAAGTGTTAATGCTTGCTTACATGAATGAAGAAGCTTACCGTTTAACATTAGAGACAAAACAAATGCATTATTGGAGTCGCTCACGAAATGAACTTTGGCATAAAGGAGCAACAAGTGGTCATTACCAGTATGTTAAGTCAATTAAGACGGATTGTGATTGTGACACTTTGCTTGTAGCAGTTAAGCAAGAAGGTGCTGCCTGCCATACTGGAGCTTATAGCTGCTTTTTCAATGATATTTTGTAAAAGACAGAAAGGACTGGAAAATGTTAGAAACATTATACAAAGAAGCTTTAGACCGTAAGGAAAATCCTAAAGAAGGCTCTTATACGAATTATCTTTATAATAAAGGCTTAGATAAGATTTTGAAAAAAGTCGGTGAAGAAGCAACCGAAGTTGTTATTGCAGCTAAAAATGCTGATAAAGATGAAATTGCTAATGAAACAGCAGATGTTTTATATCATTTGGCAGTTATGCTAGTTGAAACTGGTGTTACTACTGATGATGTCGAAGCTGTTTTAGAGGCTCGTCAAGGCAAAAAGAGCAATGTTCACGACCGACCAGAAATTACAAATTATTAAGTTAAAAAAAGGGTAGAAAAAGTTCTACCCTTTTTTATTGTGTCCAAAAGCAATCGATTGCACTCTGTTTTTCTTAGTATCTAATTATTTACCATAAAAACTATTTTTAAATATAATATTTATTTTACGAAAACGCTTGCGTAAATATAAAGTATTTTGTATACTGAAAGCATAAAATACTACTAATTTAAGACGGAGGTCTTCAATGAAAAAGATAAGTCGACTTTCTTTCCCAGAAAAGCGAGAGTGCTTTGGGATTCGTAAGCTAAAAGTTGGTGTCGCTTCGGTTGCAATTGCGACTGCACTTTTTTGGGGCGCTGGGATAACAAGCGTTTCTGCAGATCAGGTAAATGCCCAGCTAGCAGCTGAAGAGGAAATGAGTGATAACTTGCTTTCTGTGACTGAGCAGCAAAAAACTTCTGAGTTTACTGAGGTAGTTAATCAGACCTTAAACACAGAAACTAACGAGCCAACTAACTCGGTTGATGAGACTGAGTCTCAGCCAACAGTTGCTGCAGAACAAGAAGTTGAACAAGATTTACAAACTTCAGAAGCTACTTCAAAAAGTCAAGGTAATCAAGCTGTTAATGAGCTAAGTAATTCAGAAACAGTAGGTCCAGAGTCTTCTACTAGTGAAACCACTACTGAGACTGCTAATCAGATTAATCTTCTAAATTCTCCTCAATCTGACAGTCAAGTATCAAATCCTCCGATTGCTGAAAATACGATTCGAGTTCACTTCCAAGCAGTAACAGATGATAATTATGCGCAGTATGGCTTGTGGACTTGGGGTGCTGTAGCTGAACCTTCTGATGGTAATAATTGGCCTGCAGCAGCAACGCCATTTTCTGCTAATCAGAAAGATGAATTTGGTTACTACATTGACCTTAAGCAAGCGGCAAGTCACGGTGACATTGGCTACCTTTTACTAAAAAATGGTGAGAAGACTAGTGATTCAGACCAAAGCATTAAACCTTTATCAAAAGATGCTAATGAAGTTTGGGTTACTTCAGATTTTACGACTTATAGCTATAAGCCTTTAGCTGATGACCGTATTATTCGTATTAACTACAAGCGCGATGATGGTAATTATGATGGCTGGGGCCTGTGGGCTTGGGGAGATGTGGCTTCGCAATTTGGCACATGGCCAACAGATGCTCTTGATTTCACACAAGAAGGAGCTTACGGTCGTTATATTGATCTACCTCTGTCAAAATTGTTAGATTCTAATATTGGTTTCTTGTTAGTTAATCAAAATGATCCTGACAAGTCTGGTAATAAAACTCTTGATATGGCCTTTTCTGATCGAGAGATTCATAGTCAGATTTTCTTACATAATGACGATGCCACAGTCTATACGAATCCTTATTATGTAGCTACGGTTACAGGACAGGACTTTTCAAAAGCTACCCCTGGAGTACACAATGTTTCAGTAGCAGCAAGTAGTTACCGTCCGTTTAATTATAATGAAACCGATTTGATTGATGTGACAGTTACTAATCCGGAAAATGTTGACATCACGCGCATGCAAGTTGATACGACTCAAATCGGTGGTGGTATTATTGAAATGTCACCTGAGCTCAATCGTGTAACGATTACGGCAACTTCAGATACTCAACCCGGAAATTATAGTCTTCCTGTTCGAGTCTTTGATAAAGATAATGGTTATTATGATACGACGGTTTCGGTCACTGTAACCAAGCGAGTTAAACAGGCTAATGAAGTCGACTGGGATGAACAAGTGATTTACTTCATGTTGACTGACCGTTTTTACAATGGTGATCCAAGCAATGATGATCCTTATCATCAAGACTACGCTAAAGCTGTCAATCAGGCAGGTGTGTACAAAGGTGGTGATTTTAAAGGGGTTACCGCTAAACTTGATTACCTCAAACAATTAGGCGTAACAAGTATCTGGGTAACACCAATTGTTGAAAATGTTCCACAAAATGTTAGCACTGAAGCTGGTAAAGAGTATTATGCTTATCATGGCTATTGGGCTGATGATTTTGAAAAACTCAACCCTCATCTTGGAACACTTGATGATTTCCATGAATTAATTGATCAGGCTGCCGAACGTGGCATTAATATCATTGTTGATGTGGTACTAAATCACTCAGGTTATGGTACAGAAGATAAATTTGCTGGTATGGTACGTACACCAGAAGAAGATAAAGGCGATGATATTCAAGGGTCACAATCTGGCCTACCTGATTTTAAAACAGAAGAGAAAGCTGTGCGAGAGCAATTAGTTGCTTGGCAAACAGCATGGCTTGAAAAATCTACAACAGAAAAAGGAAATAGTATCTACGCTTTTCGTGTCGACACTGTTAAACACGTTGATGATACGACATGGCAATATTTTAAAAATGAGCTAGCGCTAAAAGATGCTGATTTCCACTTGGTTGGAGAAAGTTGGGGTGCCAATTACAAAGATACCAAGGGTGATTTAGGCACTGGTAGCATGGATAGTTTGCTTGATTTTGGGTTTAAAGATATTGCTAAGTTGCTAGTTAATGGTCGCTTGAAAGATGCAAATGATGAATTGATTGCCCGAAATGATGCGCTTACTAGTGCTTATACCTTGGCACAATTTCTAGGTAGCCATGATGAAGATGGTTTCTTGTATAGCATTGGTGGTGATTTAAATAAACTCAAATTAGCAGCAACGCTTTTGTTAACTGCTAAAGGGCAACCAGTCATTTATTATGGTGAGGAGCTAGGGCAATCTGGTGCTAATAACTGGCCTTACTATGATAATCGTTATGAATTTGATTGGAATGATGTAACTGATAATGAAGTTTTAGAGCACTATCAAAAATTATTAGCCTTCCGTCGTGATAACAGTGAATTGTTGGCGCGTGGTAGTCACAGTACAGTAGCAGTTAATGATAGCCAAGGCTGGCTTCTTGCCAAACGAGCAAATGACTCAGATGCAGCTTATATTTTGTACAATTTGAAAGACCAGTCACAAAAGCTTCATTTGCTTTTGACTGAGGCAGCAACGGTGACTGATTATTACACAGGAGCAACTTATCAAGCTCTCCTTGGACAAGATGGTCAGTATTATCTTGATATTGAAGCGCCAGCCATTTCAAAAGGTGGTACCATGTTACTAAAAGTGTCTGCAGGTGCTATTACACAGGCTTTTATCGCTCAGACAGAAGAAGAGCCAATTGCTGAAAATACGCTGCGCGTTCATTTTAAGACTTTGCCATCAGATGATTTAGCTAGCCTTGGTTTATGGACTTGGGAAGATGTTGAACACCCATCAGAATCTTGGCCAAACGGAGCTCTTAATTTTTCAAATGCTAAACGTGATGCTTATGGTTATTATCTTGATGTGAAATTGGTAAATGCTAATCGTCACAAGGTTGGACTGTTAATCAATAATAGCAAGGGTGATAATGTTTCAGGTGACAAATTAGTTAATCTCATTAGCCAGGACATGAATGAGGTTTGGTTTGATGAAAATTACAATGCTAATTACTATGCTCCACTTGAAAAAGGAAAAATTCGGATTAATTATTATCGTAGCGATGGTAATTACAAGAATTTAGCGATTTGGCTATGGGGTAGTGCAGACGGTTCAATCACTTCTCGTATGGGGGCTTGGCCTGATGGAGTTGATTTTGAAAATTTTGGCAAATATGGTGCCTATATTGATGTTCCTTTAGCTGATTTCAATGAACTTGGTTTCTTGCTTCTTGATGAATCAAAAGAAGGCGATGCGGCTAAGATTCAACCAGACAATTACACTTTTAAAGATTTAGCTAATCAAACACAAATTTTCTTGAAAGATGAGGATAAGACTATTTATACGAATCCATATTTTGTAAGCACTGTTCGCTTAACATCAGCACAACAAATTAGTCAAACAGAACTTTCAGCAATTATCAGCAACTTAGCAGATGCTGATAAAGATAACCTTTTAGAAAATCTTAAAGTAAGCGATAAAGATGGTAATCCTGTTGCGATTACAGCTATTAGTCTAGATGCTGCAAGCAATAAAGTAACCATTACAGGTGATTTTTCAGCAGCAACAACTTATACTGTAAGTTATGCTGAAGATCACTATCAAGCCAAAAGAAGTTGGCAATACATGGATTCACAATACGCTTATGACGGTGAATTGGGAGCGCGTGTTTCTGAAGAAGGAGCGCGTGTTGATTTGACTGTTTGGTCTCCAAGTGCTGACAGTGTTTCACTTGTACTTTATGATAAAAATGACCAAACAAAAGTTCTTGGTAAAGTTGCCATGGCAAAAGGTGATAAGGGCGATTGGTCTGTGACATTGACACCAAGTCTTGGTTTAGGAATTACTGATTATCGTGGTTATTATTACCATTATGAAATCACTCGTGGTGAGGATACTGTTTTAGCACTTGATCCTTATGCTAAGTCACTAGCTGAATGGAATAGTGACTTAATAGGAGCAGATCCATCATATAAGGTTGCTAAAGCAGCTATTGTCGATACAAGTGCTATTGGTAATCAAGACATGACTTATGCAGATATTAAAGGTTACACAGCTCGTGAAGATGCCATTATTTATGAAGCACATGTCCGTGACTTTACATCTGACACAGCGATTTCAGAAGAGCTTCGTAATCAATTTGGGACATTTGCGGCATTTGCTGAAAAATTAGATTATCTCCAAAGTCTAGGTGTCACTCATATTCAATTGTTACCAGTGATGAGTTATTACTATGTTAATGAAGCAATTAATAGTCAACGATTAACTGATTATGCTTCAAGTAATACAAACTATAATTGGGGCTACGACCCACAAAGCTATTTTGCTTTGACAGGGATGTATTCTGAAAATCCATCAGATCCAGCTAAACGTATTGCTGAATTTAAGAATCTCATCAATGAAATTCACAACCATGGCATGGGCATTATCCTGGATGTTGTTTATAATCACACAGCAGATCTTGCTATTCTTGAAGATTTAGAGCCAAATTATTATCACTTCATGGAAGCAGATGGCAAAGCTAAGACAAGCTTTGGCGGTGGTCGTCCAGGAACAACTCACTACATGACTCGACGTATGGTCTTGGATTCTATTGCCTATTGGACAAAAGAATTCAAAGTAGATGGTTTCCGTTTTGATATGATGGGAGATTTGGATGCCCAAACTGTTCAGATGGCTTATGATATAGCAAAAGCCTTGAATCCAAATGTTATTATGCTTGGTGAAGGTTGGATAACTTATGCAGGTGATGCTAATGATAGTCGTCAACCAGCTGACCAAACTTGGATGGCACACACAGATAGTGTTGCTTCTTTCTCTGATGATATTCGTAATCTCCTTAAATCAGGTTATCCAAGTGAAGGTTTACCATGTTTTATCACTGGTGGGGTAAAAGATTTACAAGAACTCTTTAACACTATCAAAGCTCAGCCAAATAATTTCACAGCGGATGATCCAGGTGATGTAATTCAATACATTGCGGCTCACGATAATTTAACGCTTCACGATATTATTGCCAAATCAATCCATAAAGATCCATCAGTTGCTGAAAATGAATCTGAGATTCTACGTCGTCAACGTTTGGGAAATCTTATTATCTTAACTTCTCAAGGAACAGCCTTTATTCATTCAGGTCAAGAATATGGCCGCACCAAACAATTCCGTGACGAAGCCTATAAGACTCCTGTTTCTGCTGATAAAGTACCAGAAAAATCAGATTTACTAACCAACTTAGATGGCACACCATTTGACTATCCATATTTCATCAGTGATTCTTATGACTCAACTGATGCGATTAATCATTTTGATTGGACAAAGGCGACAGATAAAACAGCTTATCCAGAACATGCGAAAACACAAGCTTATACAAAAGGTCTGATTGCTCTACGTCGCTCAACTGACGCCTTTACCCTTAAAACTAAGGAAGAAGTTGATAGCAAAGTTAAACTAATCACTGTACCAAATGAAAATGGTGTAGGTCAAGAAGATTTGATTATTGCCTATCAAACACAAGCAAGTAACGGAGATATTTATGCTGTCTTTATCAACGCTGATAGTAAAGCGCGTGATATTGTTTTATCAGATGCCTATAAAGCTTTATTGAATGCTGAAGTAGTTGCAGATAGTGAACAAGCTGGTTCAAGTGCGATTTTAAATCCAAAAGGTGTGTCATTTACAGAAAATAGTGTGACACTTGATCCCTTAACAGCAACAATTTTACGTTTGAGAAAAGCTAGTGCTGAAACTGAGCGAACTCTTTATGACCAAGCGAGTGGTGTTAGTGTTGTTTTAGCGCCAGGTGAGCGTGAAGATATCAAAAAAATTGAAGTAAGTCATCAAGAAACTAACGATGCTAAAACACCAGAAATTTTAACTGGTGACGATTATGATTTGTTTGATATTCAACCAACAGATGATGAAGGTCATGTGTTGGATATCACCAAAACAGCTCGTGTCATTTTACCGGTTGATGCTGGTAAAACAATTTCAGAAGTTTTTTATCTGCCAGTTAATGGTCAGCCTCAATCTCTTACATTCCAACTAATGAATAGAGTTATTGATGGTCACCTTGTAACATTTGCAGTCTTTGATGTAGACCACTTTAGTCAGTATGGTATTGTTTATCAAGATAAAATCGCAGAAAATGAAGTGTCTACTGATTCTAATCAAGCGTCACAAGCCTTAGAAACTGCACAAAATCAAAATAAAGCTGTATTTGATGCTCTTAATAATCTTGAAACTGCTAAGGTAGTTGAAAATAGCACAGGTGCTTTGCCAGAAACAGGTCAAAGAAATAGCAATGTTTTAAGCTTTGTAGGTCTTCTAAGCTTGGCAAGTTTAGCAGTGTTAGAAGTAAAAAGACATAAGAAAAATGGCTAAACTATGATTATGTACTCTGACTAAAATTCATTACAATCCCCTTTCTTGTATGAAAGGGGATTTTTGTATAGCTTCATGTTTTTGTAACCTCTTTTGTTAAAAAAATTATATAATAGTAGTAAGAAGTGTAAGGGGGAGTTGGTACTATGCACATATTAATCGCACCTGATTCATTTAAAGAAAGTTTATCGGCACTCGAAGTTGCAAAAGCTATTCAAAAAGGGTTTAGAAAAGCTTTGCCTAACGCTACCTTTGATTTAATGCCAGTTGGTGATGGCGGTGAAGGCACATTGGAAGCATTGACTGATGGTCTCCATTTAAAACGTGAAAACTATACCGTTACAGGAGCTCTCGGTCAACCCGTTGAAGCTCATTATGCAACTAATGGTCGTTTAGCTGTTTTTGAAATGGCTGATATTTGTGGTCTAGAAAAAGTACCGACTGATCAGCGTAGCCCATTAACCCTTACAACAAGAGGCGTCGGTGAAATGATTGGTCACCTTGTTGAACTAGGTGTCGAAGAAATTATGATTGGCGTTGGTGGTAGTTCAACCAATGATGGTGGTCTTGGTATGGCCGGTGGTTTAGGTTACCGGTTCTTTGATAAAACTGGTCATGAAGTAGAGGCTATTGGTGAGCATCTTGGAGAGATTACAATGGTTTCTTACGAAAGTTGTCATTGGGATTTGTCGCAAACTAAGATAACAGTCATCACTGATGTAACCAATCCTTTGTGTGGTCCAAATGGAGCAACCTATATTTTTGGAGGACAAAAAGGGCTTGCAAAAGATGACTTTGCAAGCGTTGATAAAGATATGGAAAGATTTTACCAAACTTTCTTCCCAGCTGTTTTGGATTTGGCTGGAGCAGGAGCAGGTGGTGGAATGGCAGCTGGTTTATCGGCCTTTGCTGGTGGGCAAATTATTTCAGGTATCGATGCTGTTCTTGATATGCTTGATTTTGATCGACGTGTTGAAAAAGCAGATGTTGTTATAGTCGGTGAAGGACGTATGGATAAGCAAAGTTTGTCAGGAAAAGCACCAGTTGGACTCGCTCAACGAACACCACGCGGAAAATTAGTGATTGCTATCTGTGGCAGTCTTAAAGATGATTTGCCAAGTTTCCCAATTTCAAATATTCAGGCTGCTTTCCCGATCATTGCTGATGTCGATACTTTGGAAAATACTCTTGATAAAGCTAGGCAAAACTTGGAACGCACAGCACAAAACGTTGGAAATTTACTAAGCTTTACTAGATTTTAATTTTTGTGGAAAAGTTTTGACCAGAAGCCCTTTTTAGGGGCTTCTTTTGGTTCATTATGGCTAATAGGAAATTGATCAGATAGCAGAGGATTTGCTACATTTTCAGCTTGGTTTGAGTGAACAATGATACCATAAGGGGATTGGGCATTTTTTTCATCAACAATTGTTGCTTGAATGTGTAATTCCTGAGCAGTTTTCATGTAAAACATTTGGTTTGAAACGGATAATTTTGGCGAAATTTTAACTAATAAAGTGTCGTATTTTTTATTTAATTGTCCTAAAATATCACTAAAACGATTTTGAACATCTTCTAATCGGCTTTCTTCAAGAGGAATAGACAAGACGACACGTTCTGCAAAAGTTCCAAAATAAAGACGTTGTTCATCAGGATTTAAGCGTTTTTCTCCTGTTGCAGCTTGCAAAACTTTGTTTTCTAAATCAGTCATAGTAAGGGCCTCCGTATGTTGTTACAACCATTATAAGTTAAATTTACTAAACTGTCAGTTTTGAGCTGTCTGGTTATTGAAAACTGTGAAAAGCTATGAAAGTTGGTAGCGATTTTCAAAAATTCTCGTTTTTATTTGCTTAAGCGCCGATATTATGGTATTATTTTAGTGTAAAAATATTAAAAACTCATAAGGAGAGTAACATAATGTCAATTATTACTGATGTTTACGCTCGCGAAGTCCTTGACTCACGCGGTAACCCAACACTTGAAGTAGAAGTTTACACAGAATCAGGCGCATTTGGTCGTGGTATGGTTCCTTCAGGAGCTTCTACTGGTGAACACGAAGCAGTTGAACTTCGTGACGGAGACAAATCTCGTTACAACGGTCTTGGTACTCAAAAAGCTGTTGACAACGTTAACAACATCATTGCTGAAGCAATCATCGGTTTCGATGTTCGTGATCAACAAGCTATCGACCGTGCTATGATCGCTCTTGACGGTACTCCAAACAAAGGTAAACTCGGTGCAAATGCTATCCTTGGTGTTTCTATTGCCGTAGCTCGCGCAGCAGCTGACTACCTTGAAGTTCCACTTTACAGCTACCTTGGTGGTTTCAACACTAAAGTTCTTCCAACTCCAATGATGAACATCATCAATGGTGGTTCTCACTCAGATGCTCCAATCGCTTTCCAAGAATTCATGATCGTACCTGCTGGTGCACCTACGTTCAAAGAAGCTCTTCGTTGGGGTGCTGAAATCTTCCACACACTTAAGAAAATCCTTAAAGAACGTGGTCTTGAAACAGCTGTTGGTGACGAAGGTGGTTTCGCTCCTAAATTTGAAGGAACTGAAGACGCTGTAGAAACAATCATCAAAGCTATCGAAACTGCTGGTTACAAACCAGGTGAAGATGTATTCCTTGGATTTGACTGTGCTTCATCAGAATTCTACGATAACGGAGTCTATGACTACACTAAATTCGAAGGTGAAGGTGCTGCTAAACGTACTGCTGCAGAACAAATCGACTACATTGAAGAATTGGTTAACAAATACCCAATCATCACTATCGAAGATGCAATGGACGAAAACGACTGGGACGGATGGAAAGAACTTACTAAACGTCTTGGTAAACGTGTTCAATTGGTTGGTGATGACTTCTTTGTAACAAACACTTCATACCTTGCACGTGGTATCAAAGAAGAAGCTGCTAACTCAATCCTTATCAAAGTTAACCAAATCGGTACTTTGACTGAAACATTCGAAGCTATCGAAATGGCTAAAGAAGCTGGTTACACTGCAGTTGTATCACACCGTTCAGGTGAAACTGAAGATTCAACAATCGCTGACATCGCAGTTGCAACTAACGCTGGTCAAATTAAAACTGGTTCACTTTCACGTACTGACCGTATCGCTAAATACAACCAATTGCTTCGTATCGAAGACCAACTTGGTGAAGTAGCTGAATACCGTGGATTGAAATCATTCTACAACCTTAAAAAATAATCTCTGATTATATAAGGTAAAAAAACCTTAGCTTAGGCTAAGGTTTTTCTGTGTTTAAAATGATAAATAGTATTGAAGGTAAATTTCTCATGATTTTATGAGTAAAGAAAATGGGCCAATTGAAGAGTGAGAAAAACGTCTGAAGAATTGTCTTCAGGCGCTTTTTAGTATGCTATTTTTCAAATTCGGCTTTACTTTTAGTATCAGCATATTCTTCGGCAACTTCTTTTGAAAGAATGTCGTCATAGCTTGGTAGTGTAATACTAGAGCCGTATTTGTTCTTCAAAGCAGTGGTTACAAGTCGGTAAGCTAAGTTAGCGTTACGTGATAGAATTGGTCCGTGGAAGTAGCTACCATAGACATTTTTGTAATGAACACCTTCTGTACCGTCTTCTTTGTTATTACCATTTCCGTAAACACAAGTACCAAGTGGTTTTTCATCGTCAGAGAGGAAAGTACGACCTTGATGATTTTCAAAACCGTAGTAAGTTTCGTTGAATTCGTCATTATGAATTTTGATATCACCGATGAAACGGTTATTTTTTTGGTTAAGGGTGTAGTGTCCCATTACACCGATACCGTTAATTTTTTCGCCGTTGGCTTGGACGTAGTATTGACCTAATAATTGGAAACCACCGCAGATAGCAAGAATGACTTTATCTTTGTTGATGAAATCAGCGATACCTTCTTTTTTACTTGGAAGATCTTTGGCAACAATAGATTGTTCGTAATCTTGTCCCCCTCCGAAGAAGACCATATCATAATAATCGCTATCAAATGAATCCCCTAATGAAACGATATCAAAGGTCATTTTAGCACCAAGCTTTTCACCGACATATTTCATCATAAGGATGTTACCATTGTCACCGTAGGTATTCATTAGATTTCCGTAAAGATGAGCAACGTTTAATTCGTATTGGTAATCTTTAGTGTTAGGAGATTGTAGTGAAGTATATGTCATCTTAGCTCATCTCCTTTCCAACAGCATGTCGACTAGCTAATATTTCTCGGAATTGTAGCATAGCAGTATAGGTAGCGAGGATATAAGCATGGTCAGTTGGTTGAGCTTCAATCAATGCCATAATATCTTCTAAACTTTCTGCTTCAGTGATTTTGTCTTCATCATAACCGGTTACACGTAAGCGACGTGCAATTTCGGAATGACGAACTCCACCAGCAAAGGCTTGTGGAATATCCATATCTAGGATAGATTCAAAGTTAGCATCCCAAATCCAGCTAGTATCAATTCCATCAGCATAGTTAGCATTCAGTAGGACTGATAAGGTAAATGGATATGGCGCAAGTTTAATCATATCAAGGGCTTGGCTGGCACCAACTGGGTTTTTGATGAGAACCAAAGTACATGATTTATCACCGATTTTGAAGGTTTCTTGACGGCCAAATACAGCGCGACTCTTGTCAAAGCCAGCCTTGATTTTTTCAGGCTCAACCCCGAAGAATTCAGCAACGGAAACAGCAGCAAGTGCGTTGTAAATGTTGTAAAGACCGCCAACGTTGATTTTGTAACCTTGTCCATCAATGACAAATTCAGAAGTTGTGTTTGTGATTTTTGTCAATTCTGTTAAGGCATAATCGAGTTTTGGACGGTGGAAACCACAATTTTCACAAACATAATCACCAAGGTTGGCATAAGTGTTAAGTTTGTATTTTAAGATGCTTTGGCACTGCGGACACAAAATACCTTCAGTGTTGTAGTGAGCCAACTCAGGATCATGTTTTTCAGTATCAAATCCGTAGTATTTTACTGGATTGACCACAGTTGTTGAATTAAAGAGTGGACTGTCACCATTTGCCAAGATTGTAGCATTAGGAGCTTTGGCAGCGCCATCCAAAATCATTTGATAAGTTGTGTAGATTTCACCATAGCGGTCCATTTGGTCACGGAAAATATTCGTGAAAACAAATAGACTTGGTGTGATGTACTCAGTGATTTTTGGAAGGCTAGCTTCATCGATTTCTAGCACAGCAATTTTTTTGCCAGATTTCGCTCTTTTAGCTGTTAAGAAAGTTGACGTGATTCCGGTAATCATGTTAGCACCGCTTGGATTTGTCACAATTTCACCGAAAGCCTCGCGTAAAATTCCAACTGTCAAGGCAGTTGTGAGAGTTTTACCGTTTGTTCCTGTCACGACAACAATCTCGTAATCTTTTGCAATCGTATCTAGAATATCTTTGTCGAATTTGAGGGCAATTTTTCCAGGCAAGGTTGAGCCACGTCCCATTTTTGAAAGAATGGCGTGAGCTGCTTTACCAGCCGTAATTCCCATTAATGTGTTTACTTTCATAGGAATATTGTACCACAAAAAGGTATTTTCGAATAAAGAAAATCTGTTTTAAAAGTGGTATAATAGAGGGGTAGTTTTAATTAGTTAGAGAAAAGAGATGTATGTATGAGTAATTTAGCGGCTAT
>OCTW011604336.1_pt1 | contig 15637 bp, 18 predicted proteins | sample 1539671 | NCBI WGS metagenome assembly OCTW01 (sample SAMN02144230, study PRJEB22623) | gut metagenome | biome: sheep rumen | host: Ovis aries | place: New Zealand
TATTTTATGGCTGTTGGTTTTCTTCTCAAGCAACCCGCTGTTGCTATAATAAAAACATCTCTAATGAGACGTTTATATCAAACAGGGCGGTGAATCCTGAATCGCTGACTCCATTCACAAGGAATGCGTCGTGGTCGAACACCGACTTTCCACCTTTGACAATGATATTGTATCAATATATGGTCATACATCAAAGTTAGAATAAAACTCATTTTGAAATTAAATGTAGATTTATATAATACAAGTGTGAACCCAAGATGGCAATTGGAGCCATAATCGGTTCATTTTTTATTTTATTTAGAGTAAAGACAAGAAAAAAGGACTGACACATTGTATCAATCCTATTTAACTAAGTTGGCCTAAATGGACAGAAATGATACAATCGAACACTTCTCAAAAAGCTGAACACAAATTCCTCCAAGAATTATCATAAACGAAATTAGGTCACAACCTGTGACCCAAAAGAAATATTGCCGGAGTTCATAAAAAAGAAGTACGTTATGTTTGAAAAATCCATACTTCTGAAACAAAAAGAAAATAGTAGACTTTAATTAACTGCAGAAATATATTAAAATGTTTCTTCTTATGATAAAAAGATTTATTCCGTTACTTATTTTTATTTTAGTTGAGATAGTTTTATCTATTTTTGTTTTGTTTATTGAAACACCAATTCTCAATATCCTTTCATATTTAGTAATTGTTTTTGCTTTTATTTTTTCATTATTTACTTTATTTAAAAATTATAATTATCTCATAACCATCGGATTATTTTTTACTCTTCTTGCTGATTTATTCTTAGTAGTTTTAGGAAATGAAGATTTAAGAGCATATGGAATGTTCTTCTTTGTGTTTACTCAATTAAGTTATGGGATATATCTCATTTTTAATGATAGAAAGCATATTGTTCCTTCATTAATTATTAGAGGAGCAATAAATATTTTAACGATTATTATTGGCTTAATTGTTTTAAAAGAAAAAGCTGATCCATTAAGCATCTTTTCAATTATTTATTTTGCAAATTTGATTTCTAATATTGTTGTTTGTTTCCTTAATATTAAAAAATTATATTTCTTTTTAATTGCTTTACTTCTTTTCTTACTTTGTGATTTATTCGTTGGCTTTACTACTGCTAATGGAATTTATTTTACATATGAAGATGGAACATTTCTTTATTATTTGGTTAATGCAAATTTCAATTTTGCTTGGTTATTTTATATTCCTTCACAAACTTTAATCGCAATAACAACTTACAAAGTTGTCTTAAAAATAAATAACTAGTATAACGATTGCATTTAAGAGGTTCAAATTATGACGTTTTTAGTAACTAATTGGCCGTGGCCATGGGAAAGACCTACAAATTATGGATGGTATCACATTGTTTGGCTCATCGTTATGGTATTACTTTGTGTTTTCTTTTGTGTTGTCTTTGCTAGAAAACATAACGATAAAATCGATAATAGAGTTATTTTTGGTTTTGGTTTGTTTCTACTTTTAATTGAAACTTATAAACAAATATTTGTCACTTTAGAAAATGGACAATTTGTCTGGGGAACATTCCCTTTCCAATTCTGTTCAGTTCCAATGTATGCTGCAGTTATAGGACCATTAATTAGAAAGAAATCAATTCAAGATATCTTTTATAAATTTTTAGCTCTATTTGGATTTGTTGCCGGTACTGCTGTTATGCTTTATCCAGATACATGTTTCCATACAGATTATGTAACAATTCTTTTACATACGATGATGTGGCACGTATCAATGGTTGTAATGGGTATTTATTTAATTGTTGCTAAAAAATATTGTAGCAATATAAAAAATATCTTAAACGAAGTTGGATCAGGCACTATTATTTTTGGAATTATTGTTGTAATTTCTTTAGTTGTTAATATCACTGCTTACCATTTATATTTTGGTACAGAAAATAATACAACCGGCCAAATTATAAACTTCATGTACATCTCGCCTTACTACTCATGCCCATTCCCAATTTTAGGTGACATTAAAGAAAACGTTCACTTTGTTTTCTTCCTTATCATTTATTTAATCGCATTTGCATTAGGAATTAGCATTGTTTGGTATGGTATATTTGGTATAAGAAAACTTGTTGAATTTATGTCTTCTAAAGTCAAAAAGAATGAAAAACAAACAGCTAATTAATTAATTTAATATTAAAAAGCCTGCAAAAACTCTTTATTTTGCTTTTAAAAAGAAAAAAATGCATTCAACTCGAATGCATTTATTTTGCTTCAAAAATATTTATTTTATTTCTTCTAAAGTTAATTTTTTCTTTTTATCAATTGCAATTATAACTTGGTTATTTATACGTTACGTGAAAATTTGATAAATTCAGTTGTCAACAAATTGTAGACAACTTGCCAAATAAAAACAAAAGGATTGAACTTAATCAATCCTATTATCAACTTGTGGTGACCTGTACGGGATTCGAACCCATGAATGTATCCTTGAAAGGGATATGAGTTAAGCCTCTTCTCCAACAGGCCAGATGGCGCTCACTATAGGGCTCGAACCTACAACAAATCGGTTAACAGCCGATTGCTCTGCCATTGAGCTAAGTGAGCACGTCTGCGCTACCGCGCACCGAATATATTACTAATCCAAAGATGATTTTGCAAGAAAATTAAAACACATTTATTGGCTTTTTTCTGGATTGTTGCAAACCTCAGCCAAAAACGAAAGAAAAAGGCCTCTCATTATGCGAGGGGCCTTCCATTAGAATGCCTATTTAGAATTCAGTTTTACTTCGATCAATCGGAATAGGTCGCCCACTGTCTTAAACGAAGCGAGCTCATCGGCGGTGAATTGGAAACCATATTTGTCTTCCAAGTCAAGACACATCTCGACGACATCCAGACTATCTAAGCCAAGATCTTTCATCGGTTTGTTGTCATCAATTGATTCAACGTGAAGTTTTTCGCAGAATTGTTTTCTGATTTCTTCGATCTGATTTGCCATAATATTCTCCCTTTGGGTCCACTTATTATAATTATTTTTCCCAAGGTCTAGCAAATAAACTGAACTTAAAGCGCAATATCTAACATTTTTGCGCTGGCAGCCGTGTTGCTGATAGAACCGGAATCATCGACTGTGATTTGCCTATCGACGGCATCGGCGCTCTTTTTGAAAGTTGGGATCAAAGCGGCAGCAATCACCCCAAAGGCGGCCAAGGTAATAATCATGGCCAAAAGTTGTCCTTTCAATTCACTCATATTTTCACCTCCTTTCTATCCTTTATATCCGAGTATGACGGAACGATTAACGCGGAGAGTTTTGCTCTCCCCATTAAAAGCTAAAGGCTTGTATTCTTTCCAAATTTGGAAACGGAAGGCATCTCCTTCTGCGGGGTGATAGCTTTTCCCGTTAAGGTCGATGATGTGGGCGCCATCCTCTTCCACCAGTTCAATCACGGCATCGTTAATTGTCCAGTTTCGGGAAATCAATTTGCCAGCGGAAATAGCGATGGTGTCGATCTGAGAATAAATCGTCTGGATTTGGCAAAGATCGCCGGCATAAGCCATCATCGTGATCACAAAAATAAGGGACAATAAGAAACTTAGATTAGAGGACACTGGCGTAACCCTCCATTAAAATCACGACGGCCACCGCGATGATCCCCATAGATAAGGCAGAAGCAAACAAAGGAAGGAAATTATAGTTCCCAAACCTACTTTTTTCTCTTTCGAGACGGTTTTCTCTTTCGATGGAAGAAAGATTTTCGAACAATGTTTCGAATTGCCTTAAATACGATTCTCCCCCACCTTCGAAAGACATTTTATAAATCGAAATCATGACTTGTTTGATTTCAAGATTCTTGAATTGTTCTGAAAAAGTGAGATATGGGGCGACCGTTTTATCTTTATCGATATCTTCCAACAGCCTTTTTAGGCATTCCCCTAATTCCAAACTGGAATAACGAATGCAATCTTCTAAGGCGTTATAGACCGGGCGACCATTTTTCACAAAAATCGAAAAATAAGAGAAAACATGAACAAATTCCGACTCCATCGAGACTTTCTTCTTTTCCAAAATCCGTTTTGGCTTATTCAGGAATAGGTAGTCGATACCGCCCATCAAAAGAAGGATTGAGATTGGTCCTATTATTTGGCGTTGATACCAATGAAGCAGGATGGCAAATACCACCAAAACAAGGTCTACGACGATCAGAGAAAGATATTCTTTCTTCGGGTTAAGGCCCGCTTCAAGAAAGCGCTCAGTCATTTTGCTTTTTCTTTTTAAAGACATGGTAGTTCCCTCCTTTCCAACGAACTTTTTCTTTGGTGACGCCTAGGGCGAACAAGAAGAAAGAGACGGCAGATAAGCAAAAATATGAGAAACACATCATCAGAAATCCGACATTCCCCACCAAATTGGTATAAAAGGAGCTAAGCCCAAACCGCAACACGGCCATCACCAAGGCGCTCATAAACCATAAGGAGGAGAATTGAATCAGCGCTTGCTTTGCATTTTTAAGAGACTCAATCCTTTCTTCCTCCGCCAAGGTGCTTTCTTTCATCAAAGGCCCAGCCACATCGAGAATTTCGCCACCTTGTTCCTCAAAGAGACGGATGATGGAGACGAAGACCTTGTAAACATCGTCAGGGAAGTATTTCGCCAGATAATCCAGTCTTTCATCAATTCGCATCTTCGATGTTTCTGCGAGCACTTCTTTTTCCTCCCCGGATAGCCCGATTGAGGCATTCTCAAAGGCAGTTTCCAAGGAATTCGAAGCTGACAAAGAAACGATAAAAGAATTGATGAACCGATATGATTCTTGCTTTTTCCGCATCTTGTCTTGGTAAGAGACGACCAACGGATTGACGAGAAAACACAAAACCAGAGCATGAATAGCAAAAACAGAAAACGTGAGGAAAAAGTTGCTTGTCAAAAGGTAGCAAAGGGAGGCAAAAAGCAAAGATACGATTAGAAAAACGGGGATTTTATTTTTCATAATGGCTCCTTTCATAAAGAGGTTTCATCCGCTTGCTCTTCTCATCGAGTTCAGAGATTGATTTCAAATAACGCACCACTTGTCCGTCTTTCCCGATTTCTTTGGCGAGATAAACGTAATAACGGAGATGATGGGCGATGTCGTCTAAAAGTTCGTCTTTTCGCAAAATAGGATTTCCCATCATAGCCATACGGGCGATCCTATCTGGCATAGAAGAGACGTCTTTGGCGTGGATGCTAGTTAGAATGGGGTGCCCTGACATGGCGCTGGTTAAAGCGTCGAGCATCTCTTCGCCCCTAGCTTCAGCGACGATGATGTAATCAGGGTTGTTTCGCAAGGCGTTTTTAATTAAGGAAGAGAAAGAGGCGCTTTTTGAAGATTGTTCATTGACCAGCCATGTTAAAAGATCGATCGTTGGATTCTTCACCATATCGAGTTCTTCGACGTTATCTATCACGATGACGCGGGTATTTTCCCTCATGTGATAAAGGCACCATTTCTCGAATTCAGTTTTGCCAGAGCTCGTTAAACCCCCGACAATCAGAGACTCTTGTTTCTCAAGCAAAGAAAGAACCAGGGTTTTGCTTTCTTCGTCAAAGAATGGCGAATCCTCCTTAATCACGCAGCCTTCATGCTCAATGCGAAGAGAAAATGTATAGGTTTTCTCGTTAGCGACTCTAGCCAAAGAAGAATTGACGGCATTGAGACGATAAGGCCCAAAACTAACATCCAATATGGGGTTAAGATAGGAAAACTGCCTTTCGCATTGATTGGCGATCTGACGGAGGAAAGCGCCTACCTCTTGCGAGGAGATTTTCGTTTCCCCTTTCATTCTCCCTTGGGAGTTGGTGACATAATAAATCTCGCTGCCATTATAAGAAACATCGGTCAATCCTGGCTTTTTTAATAAGGGGGCGAGAAAACTATTCTCAATATATTGAATCGGACTGGTCGGCATAATCGTTCTCCACGATGACAAAACTCTTGCTATCTTCGTAATGGAAGAAGAAATCGAACGTGCAAGAAAAATGCACTGTTGCCTTAGTATAGAAACGCAAGGGTTCCCTAGGCTCTTCAAAGGAACTTTGGATTTGATAAGAGGCATTGAAAAGGTATGGTTTTAAATTGGTTTCGAAGTAAGAGTCGACGATTTTTTGAAATCGGGGCTTGTTGAAATGTGGCCCCACCGGTTGGAAGGGTGGCACGCGGTCTACATCCACCGCCTGTTCAGCATAAGAAAAATCAAAACCGATGAAACATCGTTTGATCTTGCCGCCATCGCAGGAAAAGGCGAACATTTGCAAACAAAACGAAAGAAGGCTTGCCACCAGAAGATAATTCATCATCCTTCCACCTCTTCGACATGAAAAGTCGAATTGTTATAATGGCCAAAGACATTTTTGCTTTTCGTATAGCTAAAACGTGCGGTGATATCGACTAAAGAGGCGGCTCCGCAATTCAAAAGCTCAATTTGGAAGACAAAAGTTTTTGGGGTTTTGGAAGAAAGAGCAGGCAAAGGAAGGCCAGGAAGACAACGATAATCGCTGACGTTCCCCGGAAGAGTAGATTTCCGATAAACGTGGTGGCCATCGTGAGTCGTATAATAGTTGTCTTTCACGCTGAGGGTCACGGAAGTCCCGTCGAAATTGACTTTCAAGGGAACGCGATACCCTTTCTTGCCGTCATACCCCTTCTCCACCCTTCCAAAATCAAAAGCCTCATAGCCGTCATAGATAAAAAGATTGGCGTCGTTTTCTTTGATTGGCAAAGTGGTATATTTCCCACGACTGTTCTCTAAGGTCATCTTCAGGGGAATCGGCAATAATTCAGTTTTGATCTCTCCACGCGATTCTTGTTTGAAATCTCGCCAGTCGTCGAAAATCCCCCGGTCTACGCCACTTACGGTGACCTTCCATTGGTAGCCACCGATTTTCACCCCACGATGGCGTTCTTCCTCCCCGTTTGGACCGAAGCCGTAAAGCATATAATCGCTAGAGCCCGAGGGAGAAAGATGGTAACGTTTCCCGCTCGCATAAGGACTTGGGAACGTGAAATAAATAAATCTTCCTTTGGTGTCAGGCCCATGTTCATCCACATAGATCCCCAAAGCAAAGCAGCCATTCCACACCCGGTAACGATCATCGACCTTCACATTATTGTTGTTGTCAAACACTTTCCCCACTTTCAATGAATAGTCCATGAATTTCCCTGCCGTTACTCTTGTATAGGGTCCAGAATAGACCTCCATATAAGGATAATTATTGCGATCGATGAAGCCTGGATTCCCTCCAAAGCCATAATAAAGACGCACTTGGGTACGTTGATTGGTCGCGCTGTTGAAACGCAACTGGAAAGTCCACCCCGAAGCCCCGCCACCTTCGTAGCTGTTAGGCAATTTTACCTCGCTGAAATATCCATATTTTTTGGAGATCTCCTCTCCTTTTCCTGGTTCTATGTGGGTATAAAGCCAATTTCTTTGAGGGTGAATTGTATTGTCGATATCCGCTCCCCCTAATAAAGGCAAAGTAAGTAACAATACACCTAAAAGTCTTCTATTTCTCATCGTTTGGTTCCTCCACCTGTTTCATTAAATGGGAGATATCTAACAAAGTCTTCTTACAAATCGCCTTATATTCCATAGGTTCACAGACCTCGAGATACCAAAACGGATAATGCCTTCCTTTCTCTAAGAATTCCGCCAAAAAGACCCTCTGTTCCATCTCAGGTAAATGGTCATAGATCGCAGCGACTCTAAGAACGTAGATTCCTGAAGGCGTGGCGTGGTAACGACGAATCCGAAATCGGGGCAAATCATAAACGTGGGTGTCCGCGCTAAGCCCGACATTGATCAAGCACTGACGAAAAACCGCGCCAACCAAATAGCCAAACGTTTGGAGATTGTTTCCCCGCAATGAAACCTCATAACTATCCTCTTCCATCTTTTTCTCCTCTCACTTTTAAAAAGACGGATTTTCGGAAAAAACGACACAAAAACTGAGATGTTTACAAAAAAGTCAGGATTCATCGGAGAAATATTTTTTTCTCTCTTATCCCTACTGTCTCTATTTTTTGTTATAATCATTGCATGATTTTACTAATTGGCGCTTCCGCAAGTGGAAAAACGGAAGTTTCCAAAGCATTGCGGATTTCCTATGGCATCGTCAAAGCCATCACCCACACCACACGCGCTCCTCGCAAAGGCGAAATCAATGATGTGGATTACCATTTCGTGACGGAAGAAGAATTCCTGAATATGGAAAAACGCGATTGTTTCGTGGAAACCACCTTCTATAACGGCCATCATTACGGCTGTTCGAAAGCGGAAATCGCTGACGACAAATGTGTCATCGTCGATCCAAATGGGATGAAAGCCTTCCTTTCGTTGAAGGATCCTTCGATCGTCTCTTTTTATTTGGAAGCAACCGAAGAAAACCGCCGCAAAAGAATGAAATTAAGAGGAGACAGCCCGGAAATCATCGAATCCAGGATTCTCAATGACCGAGTCAGTTTCTCGAAAGAAAAAACCACAGGCACCGATTTTTCCATCGTCACGGATAACAAAGACATCAAGCAATTGGCCAAAGACATTTATCAACTCTATCTCAAGGAGCTGAAAAAGAGAGGAATCAACAATCCGAATATCGTCGTTCACTAGAACGGCGTTTTTATTTTTTCGGGGAACGAATTTTCCTGACAAAAGCCTCTTTGACCGTATAAGTGTCAACCTGAGTCACTTTCACCGAGATGTCTCCAACCCGGAATGTGTCGCCGATTTTCGCAAAACGGCCCAAATGATCGACGATCCAGCCAGATACGGTCGTGTAATCGTCAGGCAAAAGCTTGTCTGGGTCTAAGCCCATCTCATTATAGAAATCATCGATGTTCATCGCTCCGTTGACATAATAGGAATTGCGACGTTCCCCTTTCCGAATATCGGTGGTTGGATTGTCTTTCTCATCCCACATATCCCCGACTAATTCTTCGAGGATATCTTCCAAAGTGATGATACCCTCCATCCCACCGAATTCATCGCGGACGATGGCAATATGATGTTTGGTTTCTTTCATCAATTCCATGGCCGAGGAAATCATCATCGTTCTTGGGACATCGATGATGGGAAGCAATACATCTTTATATTGGAGTTTCTTCCCTTTCACCAATTCGCGGAGGAGCGTTTTGACGGGGATATAGCCTAAGATATGGTCGAAATTACCCGCGTAAACAACGATTCGAGAATGATGGAAGGCGTCAGGACGACGCAAGAACGCCTCAAAATCCTCATCCGTGTCATAACCAAAGACATTGACTCTTGGGGTCATGACTTCATAACAGCTGGTCTCTTTAAAATCAATCGAACGATAAAGCAATTCAGACTGATCTTCATCGATGAACCCTTCTTCTTCGATGGTATTGACCATGGCTTCTAATTCTTCGTCGCTAGCCAAAGGGTTTTCTTTGCCTGATTTCTTCAACAGGGGCGAAGTAAGCCATAAAGAGAAATGGTAGCAAGGCCAATAGAATGGGAAGAAAAGAATAGAAATCACATCCATCAGCGGTGTCAGGAGGCGAGTCCAGGCATAAGAATGGCGTTTGGCAATATATTTTGGCATGATTTCGCCGAAAAGAAGCAAAATCACGAGCAACGCCAAAGAGGTGATGGTGCTATAAAGCTCTCCGACATAAGGTTCCAAAAGATCTTTGCCAAGCAAGGCCCCGACAGAGGAAAGAAGGATGTTGACAAAATCATTGCCGAAAAGAATCGTGGTGATGGTTTTGTCGTATTCTTTGGCATATTTAAAGGTCTTTTTGGCCACTTTATCCCCTTTTGCCGATTGCGCTTCTAAGCGACGATGGCTCACGGAGGAGAAAGCCATATCCGCGGCGCTGAAAACGAAGCTTAAAATCAAGCAGATAACCAAGATGACGATATAGACGATATCGATGGTTTTCATCGTTTACCCCTCCTTGGCTTCTTTTCTTTCTTTGACTTCGGGGAGGCTTTTTTCTCATCGAGATTCACGACCGATTTCTCGCCGATGGTGCCGACTAGTTCTTCCAAAACATCTTCCATCGTGACCATCCCGACAAGGACGTTCTTTTTATAAACCAAGGCGATTTGTTTCCGTTGTTCTTGGAAACCCTCGACCAATTCATCCATCGTGACATTCGGGGAAACGATGAAAGGCTTCTCAATGGAATCATTGAGATCGGTTTTCGTTGTTTTGTCGTCCAGATAGTCGGCAAGGAAATCTTTCACCAGCAAAACCCCGACAATCTTATTCGGATTGCCATAATAAACGGGGATTCGGGAATAGGAAGTCGAGCAGACGATTTCCACAAGCCGTTCGACGGAAAGATTTTTTAAATCGATGGTGAACATCTTTTCCCTCGGGGTGAAAATCTCCCGGACTTTGGTATCGGAGAAATCGAAAGAATTCTGGATGATTTCCGATTCGTTTTCTTCAATTAAGCCATGATCTTCGTTCCATTCGAGAACGGTTTGAAATTCCTCTTCGGTCATTTCTGGTTCCGGCTTGGCGTGGAAGATTTTCCCCGTCAAAAGAGAAAAACCGCGGAAAAGAATAGAGATCGGATAAAGAAGGATCATGAAGAAAGACAGAGGATAAACCACTACTGAGGCGATTTTATTGGGGATTTTCCTCCCTACTTGTTTCGGAATCGTCTCTCCAAACACATAAAGGACGATGGTCAAAACGACAGATCCAATCAAAGAGGCCCATGTGCCTAGATAATCCCCTAAAAGACGGTCGACAAAAAGAATGGTCGTCAAAAAGGAAAGGATGACGCAAACGGCATTGTTGCCAATCAAAACCGTGACCAAAGCCGAGTCAAAATGACGATTGGCCCATAAAACAAGTTTGGCATTGCGAGAGCCATTGTTGGCTTTGACTTCGAATTTGAATTGATTGATCGCAGAGAAAGAGGTTTCGGTAAGCGTGAAAAAAGAGGATGCGACAATCAGTGCCACATCGATGATAAGAATGACCCATATGGGCAAATGGTCCAACCTGATCGCCTCCTTTGGCTTAGATATTCTACCATAATTTAAGCAAGAATAGGAAAAGGCGCCCTTTTAAGGACGCCTTGGATCATAAAGATTTATTCTTCCTCTTCTTTCTCTTCACTTCCGGCGACACGATAGCTTTCCAGTTGCGCAACATAGTTGAAAGTAGGGATCTCACCTTGCTTCAGGCCGTCTTTTTCACAGACGTCCTTGATGAGTTGTTTGGCCCGTTTCAAAGAAAGAGGGCTTTTGACTTTGAATGCCAGAGGGATATCTTTGTAGACGTTTTTGATGCCGACATCTTTGATTGGGATGGTCGTGTCCTTGTAATCATGTGGGTCGAGGGCAAGATAAATTTTCAACCCTTTGCCGGCGACGATGATTTTCAAATAAGTCTTCGTATGCAGACGGAAAGTGTCGCCTGAAATCGAAAGACGGCTCTTAAGGCCATAAGAGAGGGCTTCTGCCTTCAATTTGTTGTAATTGTCCTTGGCCTCTTGGTCTAATCCCATGATGCGATTGGCAAAAGGGATGCGACGTGGCTCTTGTGCGGTTTCTGTTGGCTTCGCTTCCGCGATAGGACGCGGAACAAAAGGAACGACGGGTTCCTCTTTTCTTTCTTCTAAGATGGGTTGTTCAGAAAAAGAAAGATGGGAGAGACGTTCCTCTAAAACGCTAGAGACGATGGTTCGGATTTCTTCGGCGGTAAGTTGGGATTTTTTCAGATCCTCAGCCATTGATTCCGATTTGGCAGAAGCCAGTTTAGCCTCATATTCGGCTTGAATGGCCTGTTGTTTTATTTCCGAAATAGATTCATTTTGCTTCTCTAAAGATTCGCGGCTGATGCTTAATTCTTCTTTGACGATGGAACGGATCTGGTCTTCGGAGATCTTCGGTTCCTCTTCCTTTTTTTGAACGCCGATGGCTTGGACGACTTCATCATGAATCATCTTTCCTAAATCTTCGGCGGTCATATAATCTTCGTCCGATTCTTCTGGTTTGGTTTCTTCGATTGGCGAAAGAGAGGCTTTTTCTTCCTTTGTTTGCCCTTTTTCGTCGAGAGGACGAGTGTTGGAATAATAATCATCTAATTCTTCGCGAATGAGTCTACGGCATTGTTCATCGGTTAATGGCAGCAATTCTTCCGGATGATCGTGGTCTTGTAATTCGTTTTGGATGATGGAACGCAGTTCTTTGGCGGTCAATGGACGTTCTTCGGTGACGATTTTCGAAGAAGGCTCTTCTTCTTTTTTCTCTGTCGACCTCTCGGATAAAAGATCGGACAGAATCGCTTTGATCTCCTCTGCCGTCACTGGTTTGTTGTCTTCTTTAGGAAGATAAGCGTAAGGATTGGCTGAAAGCGGAGCGCCAGTCATCCCTCCATAGCTAATGTTTTGGACGATCAATGGCCTCGATGGGTAAGAGGAGACCCCTTGAGTGGCGGTGTTCATGGCGTCTAATTCTTGTTTCTGAGCTTCTTCTAGAGCATTGGGCTTGTTTTCCTCTTCCGTTTTTGCCCGTTCCCTTTCTTCCGGTTTGGCTTGGCCTTCTATGGCCTTCGATTCCCCTTCTTTTTTGGTTTGTTTTGGGTTTTTGCGGTCATCGTGGATGGAAATCATCACGCCGATCAAACCTAATAGATAGGATAAGGCGGCTAAGGATAAAACGACGATCGGCAAGATCAAAGAAGCCCAATCGACATTGGTATTCCCTAAAGCCGTTTGGATATATTGGATGCCGTCATTCACGCTCGCCCCATCAACGGTTCCGACAAAGACATAGCCAGTATCCGCGGTGCGATAGCCTAGGAAAATGAGCGCGATTGCGGAATTGGTTAAGCCAAAGAGGAACCAAAATAAATTGACGATGAAACTATCGGCCCTTTTCTTGGTGCAGAGCATGATGAAATGCCAAAGCCAGAATATCACCACCAAAGCAAGCATCACGCAAAGGATCGAAGAATAAATCGGTCGTCCGATGGCAAAAGTGATGGTGGCTAAGAAAGCTTCCCCAAAATGATGCAGGAAGGAATTGACGAACCCTCCATCCCCTAAAGCTTGGATTACCGGGCTGAAATTAGGCAACAGAAAGAAGAGAACGGCTGCTACCGTCCCAAACAACGCGGATAAAATGGACAATGTAATTGATGTTTTCTTCATAGAAGAACCTCTCTTCTTTTATCATAAAAGCAAAAAACCTTCTTGTGAAGTAAAAGGGTTGAGATTTGAGGGGGTTTTTGAAAGAAAGGGATTTTTAGAGGGAAAACACCCGCAAAACACGGGGGATGAGTTGCAACTTGGCGTCACCTTTTGGGCCTTTTTCCCCGTCCAAACACCATTCTTTTTGAGAAAGACCGGTAAAAGAGGCGGAGGAAACGATGGTTGGTTTGATGCGTTTGAAGGGCAAGAATTTCAATAGGCCATTGAAAGCCCCTCCTGAAACTTCGTAAAGTTCAAAAACCCCATCAGTGAGGGAGGATTGGGAATTGATTTTGAATCCACCCATCCACTTTCCATTTAAAACCATGCTGAAAGAGACTTTCTTCTTCTCTCCGTCTCTTCGATAATCTATCTTCTCCCTTTGAAAGATTTGTTTGAGGGAAAGAAGATAATAGGCAAGAGGGCCAAGATGTTTCTTTTCTCCTCGTTTCGCCACATAAGAAAGGTCGCTATAAGTCCCAAAAGCGGCACAATAAGCAAAATAATAATCCCCTTCTTTGGTCTCCAATTTCCCGACATCGATAGTTTTTATGTTCTGCTTCTTTAACACCTTGATGGCACTTCTTAACGATTTTCTCACGCCGAAACTCTTCCCCACGTCCCCTAAGGTCCCATGATTGATGAAACCTAGGATGGGGCGACGTTTTAAAGTCATCAAAACATTAAGGGCGTGATGAAATGTCCCATCTCCTCCGACGATAATCAAAGCGTCATAGATTTTGGCGGCAGACTCATAAAGAGAAGACGAGTCTTCTACCGAGAGAGAAAGGCAAAAATCCATCGTCTCAAAAACGGAGGAAAGCTCCTTTCTCACATAAGAGATGCTTTTTTGGAAATCTTTTCTGCCAGAATCCCTGCTATAAACGAACAATGCCTTCATTGATTATAGTCTAGCACGACTGTTTCCTTTCGGGTCGGGAAGATTGACAAAGAAAAAGGCGGCTTTTTGCCGCCGAAGGATTCTGCATCAATGTTTTGCCACGATCGGGTGAGGCCCGTCATCATAGAAAAGGACGCCGACCGTGTTCGGGCCGCAGTAGACGGAAATCGTCGCGGAGGCGCGTGTTTCCTCGATTCGCTCAAACCCAGCGTCTTTTAATTTTTGGCGTATCATGGCAAGGACATTCGCTGGCAAGCCTGAATGGGTGATGAAGATGATTTTTTTGTCGATATTGGGATGGGCTGCCAGCTGATCATCGACATATTTGCTGTTGACTTTCATCAAAGGCCCGCGATAAACGTGGTTTTTGGTCATCGAGCCATCTTCTTGGACGATGATCTCCGGCTTTAGATTCAAAAGGTTGGCGCCCAACAAAGATAAAGCGTTGCAACGTCCCCCTTTATAGAGGTTATCAAGAGTCTCGATGGTGAAAGAGGCTTTGGCGTGGGCTCGTCTTTCTAAAACGAGGCGCTCGATTTCTTTAGGCTCATAGCCAGCATCGGCAAGCTCTTTGGCATAAATGGCTTGGACGGCGATGCCAGTGGATAAGGTTTTCGAATCGATGACGATGACTTTCTCACCGAAAGACTCTGCGGCTTCCATTGCGTTTTTGCAAGAAGAGGAAATCGCGCTAGAAAGGGCAAAATGGATGATGGCATCGCATTCTTTGAGGGTTTCTTCAAAGAAAGTCTTGTATTGGAAGACGTTGATCGCCGAGGTTTTAGGCAGCTTTTTGGTCTCTTTGGTATAAGCATATAGCTCATCGGGGCTCACTTCCCCATCCGCATATTCCTTATCGCCCATGATGACGGTGAAGGGAAGAAGTTTGATTTGATATTGGTCGAGCATGCGTTTTGGCAAGTCGATGGTGGTTTCTGCGGTGATTAATATTTTCATCGGGTTTCTCCTTTATGATTTTCTGGCTTTGCGGGAATCAGCTTCAAATGGGCGCAACGCACCACTCCATTTTCCAACTTCACCGGCAAAAGGTCCAGAATCAATGGTCTTAAATAATCTTCAAATTCCTGGGACATGTGTTGGTTGTCGATGATCCAGGAAGACGGAATCTTTTTTTCATAATTGGCGACGGATTCTAAGCCAACAAGGACGCATTCGGCACGATAAGGATGGGAGGAAAGGCGTTTTAATGCGACCATCTTCCCCGTTTCTCCTTCCACCAGGCTTCGGACGGCGAAAGTACCGACAGCAATGGCTTCGGAAGAATCGATTTTGATGACTTTGCAAACATCGGAACGTTGCAAGGTCGATTCCAAAATGACGCGACTAGAAATCCCAAGACGCTCTTTGATAACGTCAGCTGCCGTGTAGGCGACGCCTTCATTGGAGGCGTGGCCGAAGGAATCTTCCCCTTGCAAGTTTTGCTTTTCTAGGGGCGCGCCTTCGCTTAAAGCAACGAAAACGTATTTTTTCTTTTCATAAATGGCTTTGATCTGGGAAAGGAAATCTTCCCAATCCCACTTCATCTC
>OCTW011266325.1_pt1 | contig 15630 bp, 17 predicted proteins | sample 1539671 | NCBI WGS metagenome assembly OCTW01 (sample SAMN02144230, study PRJEB22623) | gut metagenome | biome: sheep rumen | host: Ovis aries | place: New Zealand
GTGCTGTCCCCTTATAAATTACTTGACATTCCCTTTACACATACTTGACAAAACTTGACATTTATGATTTAACATGAATTAGACATACATTTGAACGTATTTACATAGTTAAATTATTTGTAGAAAATTGAGAAAATCTATTGACTTTTATTCATTTATTTAGTATTATTATAACAGACAAGGAAAAAATGTCAATCATAATTTTTAATAGTATAACCAATTTCTATGATTTTATAGGTAGTGTACTGAATATAAAGATCATACTCTAGGATAACCTTATATTTGGTACAGTGCTTATAAAGGCACTAGAAAGAAGGGTATATATGAAAACAAAAGAAAAAGCTACAGAAGTAGTTAAGGAAGGAGCTGAAAACAAAGAATTTAATCTAACAGAAAGCTTTGTATTATGGAAACATAAATCAAAGAATGGAATTGATTATCTAACAGGCAATACATCAGACAAGGATAAGTGTAAATTAGTAGGATATTTTAATTCAAGAAAGAAAAATCCAAAAGAGCCTGATATTAGAATATATAGTGTTGATGATCAAGGAAATCAAGACATTGAAGTATGTTCTTTATGGGAAAATATTTCATCAAGTGAAAAGAGATATTTAACAGGAACAACAAATGATCAAGAAAAGATTGTTGCATTTTACGGAAAAGAAAATGAAGAAGCTAGACCATATATAAGAGCATACTATAAAGAAAACTAGAAAGAGGTATATTAATATGGCAAAACTAACAAGAAACGGAATTTGTTATGATTTAGAGAAATCACCGTATTCAGTAACGAAAGGTTATTCAAAAGATCTTGTAATAACATTTAAATATTCATCAGAATTATACATTGATAAGTTTAACGAGAAACTAGAAAAGAATAGGAAGAAATTTAATGATTCATTATCTAATAGATTTGGAATGAACATTCAAAATAATGTTTTATGTGATATTTTATTATATTCTAAAGTTGAAACTAGAGGATTCTATATCTTAATAAATGAGGAAGAATACAAGTGTCTAAATACCATAAAATTAATTGGCGTGAATCAGATCGAGCAGAATTAAATAGAGTTGTAAAAAACTTCAATGCAAAGATAAATAGACTTGCAAAGAAGAATCCTGAAATAGCTAACGTATTACCTGAAAAAATTGTTATTAGTGAGTTAAAAGAGTTAATTAATACTAGACAAGATTTACACAGGGAATTGAACGCTTTAAAAAGATTTTCAAGGCGTGGTAGTGAACAAATTGTAGTTGTTGAAAATAATGACTACAATTTACAGACTACTAAATGGCAAAAGACTGAAATGAATCGTAGAGTAGGTATAATTAATAGAAGAAGAAAAAGTAGGTTAGAAGAACTAGCTAATTTAGAGATGACATCAAGAGGTGAATCTTTAGGATACGTACGTGGTGCTATTGGTATGGGAAAAGCTACAGAGGTATCTTTAAGTCCAATGAACGCCTTTACAAGGCGTATGAGTCAAAGAGATTTAAAGATGAAATGGAAAGCTATATTAAGAGAATCACAAACAGATTATTTTACACAAAAGGATTTTAGATTAAGAAATAATTACATAAAAGCACTAGAGCAAAATTTCAATGTTAATGACATTCAAGATATTATTAATACAATAAATCAAATGGATATTAAAGATTTTTTACAAAGATTTGAAGAAGAAGGAGGTACTTTAGAACTTGCATATCCACCAAACAGGGAACAGTATGAAGGATATGTAAATGCGTTAAGATCAACTTGGAACTCTGAAAGGTAGGTTTATATGGGTACTTTTGTAGCAGACTTTGAAACTACTACTATTGTGGAAGATTGTCGTGTATGGGCTTATGCAATATGTGAAGTAGGAAACTCTGATAATGTAATAGTTGGTACTACTATAGATGATTTTATGACCTGGTGTAGAGATTCTAAAGAAAATCATAAAGTACTATTTCACAATCTTAAATTTGATGGACAATTTATTATGAGTTGGTTATTTCATAATGGATTTAAACATACTACAGATCCTTATGAAAAGAACAGTTTAACTTTTAATACATTAATATCAGATCAAGGATTATATTATCAAATAGAGGTTATTTTTTATAGAAAAGGAAAAAATGTAAATAAGGTAACATTTCAAGATTCATTGAAATTAATACCTTTATCAGTAGATTCAATAGCTAAAAGTTTTAAAATGGATATATGTAAACTAGAGATAGATTATGATTCACATAACTATTTACCTGTTGGATCACCATTAAGTAAAGAAGAAGAAGAATATATAAAGCACGATGTACAGATAGTAGCTAGAGCCGTTGAATACTTTTATTCACAAGGATTAACTAAAATGACTATAGGATCTTGTGCTTTAGATGAATATAAAAGATTAATAGAGAAAAGACATTTTAAGAGATATTTTCCTATACCAAAATATCACGAAGATGTTAAACAATCATACAGAGGGGGATTTACATATTTAAATCCAAAGTTTGCAAGTAAAGAAGTAAAGAACGGTATTGTTTTAGATGTAAATAGTTTATATCCCTCTGTAATGTATGATAGTGATTTACCATTTGGAACACCTATATTCTTTGTAGGAGAATATAAAAAAGATGAAATTTATCCATTATATACTCAAATGATAAGATGTCAATTTGAAATTAAAAAAGGTAAAATACCTACAATTCAAATAAAGCACGGTTATGACTTTGTATCAAATGAATATCTTGAATCATCAAATGGTTTAGAAGTTACTTTATGTTTAAATAGTGTTGATCTAGAATTATTCTTTGAACACTATGATGTTTATAATATAGAGTATATATCAGGGTGGAAGTTTAAGTCAACAAAAGGTTTATTTACTACATATATTGATAAATGGAGTAATAATAAAATAAAAGCTAAAGAGGAAGGAAATCATGGACTTTATTTAATTAGCAAGTTATTTTTAAATAGTTTATATGGTAAATTTGGAACTGATACAAAAGTAATAAGTAAAATACCATATTTAGGTGAAGATGATGTTATACACTTTAAAAATAGTGAAGTAGAATATAAAGATGGTATATATGTAGCTATGGCTAGTTTTATAACAAGTTACGCCAGGCGTAAAACAATAACATCAGCACAAAAGATTATGGATAATTATAATAGTGGTAAAAGCAAAATACAGTTTGTATATGCTGATACAGATTCACTTCATTGTGTATCACCTGATTTTGAACTTCCAGAAGGACTAGATATTGATCCATATAAATTAGGTGCTTGGAAATTTGAAAGTAAATTTAATAAAGCTAAATTTTTAAGACAAAAGTGTTATATAGAGAACTCTACAGAGGATATAGAAAATCCTACACCTGATTATGAATTAAAGATAACAGTATCAGGTATGCCTAAAGGCTGTTATCCTTATGTTAATTTTGATAACTTTGAAATTGGAGCAAGTTATAAAGGAAAAAAAGCCCCTAAAATAGTAAAAGGTGGAGTTGTATTAGAAGAAATTGACTTTACAATAAAACCGTAATATAATATATAGCAAAGAGATAACTTCAATTTTCATAATTAGGAATCTATTATGACCAATGGTGAAGAGCTACATAATAGATATTGGGTTGGTTACCTACTAATTAAATTGTTGTTATCTCTTTTTCTATTGTGTGAGGTGATATAAATGATAGATAATTCAATGTATTGGAATTTAAGAAGAACACTAACATACTCTGATATAATATTTTATATAATTGTAGGTAATCGTGGTGGTGGTAAAACCTATGGATTTAAAGAATGGGCTATTGATGATTTTATAAAAAATGGTTATCAGTTTGGATATATAAGAAGATATAAAGATGATTTAAAAGAGCCTATGAATCAATATTTTAAAGATATTGAAGAAAAATATCCTGATTATGAATTTAAAACAGATAGTAAGTATTTTTATATCAGATTAAAAACAGAAGATCCTACTGTAAAATGGACTGATAAAGATATAGCCGGTTATGGATTTACTTTATCAACAGCAAACAATAAAAAATCTATATCTTATCCTAAAATAAATAAGTTATGCTTTGATGAATTTTTACTAGATAAAGGAAATCAAAGATACTTAACAAATGAAGTAATAGCACTATTAAATTTATATGAAACAATAGCAAGACCAGGAACAGAACACGTAAAAGTAAAATGTTTTTTATTAGCAAATGCTTTATCTATAACAAATCCATACTTTTTATATTGGGATTTAAAAATGCCTACTAAAAAGGATAAAAATAATAAATGGATATGGAAACACCCTACAAGACCAATACTAGTAGAAGATGTTAGAAATGAATTATTTATTGATAAAAAGAAAAATACAGAGTTTGGTAGATTAATAGAAGGTACTACTTATAGTGATTATTCTATTGAAAATAAATTTTTACTTGATAATGATACTTTTGTAGAAAAGAAATCAAGTAAAGCTAAATATTATTTTACATTTATATATTTAGAGCATACTTTGGGAGTATGGGCTGATTTTAATGAAGGTAAAATGTATGTATCAAAAGATATAGATCCCTCATATCCTTTAGTCTATTCAATTACAATGAAAGATCATAAACCTAATACAATGTTTTTAAAAAATAAAAATAGATCAGGACACTTCAAAATGTTTTTAGAAATGTATCAATTAGCAAACGTAAGATTTGAAAGTATAAACATAAAAAATATATGTTACGAAGTAATAAAAATGAGTATGAATTAAAATAAAAATTTAATATGTATCACAACTTTTATAAAATGTCAATAGTAAATATTGACATTTTTTTCACGATATGATAATATACGAGTGAATAATATAAATTAGGAAGGAGTTGTGTATGGAAGAATTAGTAAAATTAATAGCTGATAATGGAATATCAGTAATATGTGTAGCTTATATGATTTACTTTTCACTAACTACTATGAGAGATATGAATAAAACTTTAACAACTATGACAGCAACTTTACAAAGTATTAGTGATAGACTTGAAATATTAGAGAAATCTATGCTAAAAAGAAAAAATAAAGATCAAGAGCAAGAAATGGAGAACTAATATGAGAGAATTAGGAATAGATATTTCTACTTGGCAAGGTGGAATTAATTATACAGATATAAGAAATAAGGTAAAAAATGTTATATTAAGAGCTGGATTTAGCAATACTAAAGACAATAGATTTGAAGAACATTATTCAAATTTACAAGGACTTAATCTTGGTGCATATTGGTATAGTTATGCTACTACACCTGAACAAGCAAGACAGGAAGCTAGAACATTTTTAAAAGTAATTGGTGATAAGAAATTTACTTTACCATTATATTTAGATTTAGAGGATCAATCACAAGCTAATTTAGGAAGAACTACTTTAAATGAGATAGTAAAAGCTTTTGGAGAAGTAATTGAAAATGGTGGATATTACTTTGGAGTATATACTAATTTAAATTGGTATAGAAATATCATCAGTGGTAGTGAACTAAATAAAAAATATGATTGGTGGATAGCTTGTTGGAGTGATTCAGCACCATCAGGAGTTGACTATGGTATATGGCAATATACAAATAGTTATAGCTGTGGTGGTATGAGTGTAGATGGAGATAAAGTAGTAAAAGATTATCCTACTATAATAAGAGAAGCTAAATTAAATCATTTAGATGATAGTACACCTACACCATCACCAGGAAAGAAAACTATTGAGGAGTTAGCAAATGAAGTTATACAAGGTTTATGGGGTAATGGTGAGGATAGATATAATAGATTAACTAAAGCCGGATATGATTATCAAGCTGTACAAAATAGAGTTAATGAAATACTTGAAGGAAGTAAAGAAATTAGATACACAGTAAAGCCAGGTGATACTTTATCAGCTATAGCTTGTAAATATAATACAACATATCAAAAGATAGCAAAAGACAATAATATTAGTAATCCTAACTTAATATATCCAGGACAAGTATTAATAATTAGATAGGAGTTAATTTATGGCTCAATATAATGCAAATGTAGCCCCTTTTATAAATACTGAATTTTATGTAACATCAGCACAGCCATATTATCCTGATGGAACTATACACGGTGGTTTTGATATATCTACAGGAAGAAATGATCCCGTTTATGCTATGACTGGTGGTAGAGTATTATATTCACAATATAATACAGGTGGATATGGTAATATGGTAATAATACAAGATCAAACATCAGGAGTAACGTTATTATATGCTCATATGAGAGATACACCTTTAGTTAGTGTAGGACAAACAGTTTTACCACAGCAACAAATAGGAGTTGAAGGAACTACAGGAGATTCAACAGGAATACATATGCACCTAGAAATACAATATTTAACTCCAGGTCAAGCTTGGAATTGGAGTTATCCTAAATTAGATAGACCACACGTAGCTGATTTTATGGGAATACCTAATCAGTATGGTATAACAGCTATATATGATGGTACTCCAGGACCAGGACCTACACCAGTAGATAATAAAAGACATAAATTTCCGTGGGTACTATATGCTAGGAAATTTAGAAATAGAAATACAAATAGAACTTAATTTATATTATTTAATAGAATAGGAGAATCGATAATTTATGAATAAAGAAGAATTTTTAGATAAATTAAAAGAAATTGGAACAGAAGAAGATGAAGTAGCAAGAAGAACAATGCTATCAGATTTAACAGATGAAGTAACAAGAGTATATGATGAAAATAGTACTTTAAGTGAAGCTAACACAAAATACGTAGAAGATAATGAAAAATTAAGAAGTGCAAATATGCAACTATTTTTAAAAGTAGGAGCAAACAAAACAGAAAAAGAAGTCAAAGAAGATAAAACAGGAATCAAAGAAGATAAGACAGATCCTAGAAGATTTGAAGATCTATTTGATGATAAAGGAGGATTGAAATAATATGAATATGACTGAAATTTTAAATACTATAAGAGATAATGCTTCAGATATGTATAGAGATAGAATACCTGAAGCTACACAAAATAATATTGAAGAAGTACAATCAGCTATGTGTGATCCAAACAATGCTGTTGTAACAAATGAATTTATGAGTACTTTACTTAATATGATTATTAAGCAAGTAATACACGCTAAATTATTTAGTAACCCTTTAAAAGCACTTAAAAAGGGTAAAAAGCCACTTGGAGATACTATTGAGGAAATATATACTAACTTCATTAAAGCTGATGTCTATGACCAAACAGGAGCAAATTTACTACAAAGAAAATTACCTGATACTAAAACTGTATTTCACAGAATGAATAGACAAGACAAGTATAAAATAACTGTTAATCCTGAAGAATTATTTAAAGCTTTTTCTAGTTATGATAAACTACAAAGTTATATTGCTACAATAATTAATACATTATATAATTCTTCTGAATTAGATGAATTTATCTTAACTAAAGAATTATTAAAACAAGCTTATGATAATAACGCTATAGTAGTTGTTAATGTACCTGATCCATTAGAAAGTGAAGCTAACGGAAAAGAATTTATAAGAATTGTTAAAACTGTTTCAGGTGATATGGTATTCCCTAACAGTAATAATAATGCTTATTTAACAGCACAATCAAGTGATAATAAGCCTATAATTACATTTAGTAGAAAAGATGAACAAGTATTAATTATAGATAATCCTACAAATGTATCAGTAGATATTAATGTACTTGCTAGTATATTTAATATGTCAGTAGCTGAATTTAACGATACTAAAAAGATTGTTATAGATGCTTTTCCTGATCCAGATGTAAGAGCTTGTTTAGTTGATGAAGCTTTCTTCCAAATATATGATGACTTATTAATGTTTAGAGAATTCCAAAATCCTGAAGGATTATATAATAACTACTATTTACACGTATGGCAAACTTTAGCATATTCACCTTTAGTAAATGCTGTAATATTTAAAGTAGCTAGTGATAAAGATCAAGATGATCAAATATCAGAATATGATGTTACTTATAGTTTAAAAACTGGTGTAACATCTACAAATAAACGTAAAACAGTAGCTGAAGGATCTAGTTATTCAACTACATTAAAAGGTGTTGAATCGGAAGATACTGTAACTGTTACAATGGGTAGTGATACCATAACAGATGAAGTATATGATTCTGAAACAGGAAGAATAGTTATTGATACAGTAACAGATGATGTTACAATCACAGTAGCTTAATTAAATAATAAGGTGGTGGAATAATCCACCACCTATTTTATTAATAAGAAAGGAGAAAAATATGAAAAAATATCAAATACAATTTTTACCACATTGGGTATTAACTGATTTACAACCGGCTTTTTATGATAGTGAATCAGGAACTGTACTACAACAAATGAGTAGATTGTATCCTAAAATACAAGAATTAATAAAAACTTATAATGACTTTGTAACAGAAGTTAATAGATATATAACAGAGTTTGAAGAAGGTATAATCAAAGATTTTAATTGTTTTCAAAATTGTATTATTAAAACAATGAACGATTATATTGAAAGTATTGATACTAAAATCAATTTACAAGATAAAACTATAGCTGAAGCTATAGCAAGACAAGATCAATCAATAGCTAATAAGTTTGCTGAACAAGATGAAGTAATAGCTGAAGCTGTTGATTATATGAAAACAAATTTAATTCAAACAGTAAATAATTTATTTAGAGAAGCTTTACAAAATGGAGATATTACAGCTACTTTATATGAAGATTATAACTCAACTACAGAATCTTTAACATTAAGCATAGTAGCTGAAGAAAGTGAGGGAGAATAATATGAATGAACAATATTTTATTGAATTAAACGGTTATTTAGTTAAAGATAGAAAAGCTATTCATACATACGATAACGTAGCAAGTATGAAAAGTGATACTAATTTAAAAGCTGGTATGCACGTTAAAACTAAAGGATATTATAATATTAATGATGGTGGTAATGCAGAATATATAATAACAGATACTGAAGATTTAACTAATTTTCAAGAAGAATTACAAAACGATTTATATGCTACATTAATTGTAAAAGATAAAGTTAATGTAAAACAATTAGGTGCAAAAGGTGACAATATTAATAATGATATTACACCTATTCAAACATCATTAAATTTGTTTAATTATGCTTATTTACCAAAAGGAATATATAAAATTGATAATACTATAACTATTCCTAAACAAGGATCTTTATATGGTAATAACTTAAATGAAACTATTATTAATTATACTGGTAGTAATAATGCTATTCAAAATGAAGATATATCAGACTGTATTGAAATTAATATCCACGATATTACTTTAAATGGTACTAATAAAACAGGTAATGGTATTTATTTATATAGAAACACTAAAAACGGTGATGCTTATCACCAAATAGAGAAAATAAAAATAACAAATTTCGAAAATGGTATTTATGCAACACAATATCAAAACGAAACTAAATTTTTAAATTTAGATATTGCTTTATGTAAAACAGGTTTAAATTTTGATCATTTAAATGACTGTTATGTTGATAATGTTGTAACACATCAAAACGAAAAAGATGGTATATTAGTTATAGGATCAAGTGAAATTAGATTTAATAATATAAAGAGTTGGTACAATGGATCAAATGATCCTACAAATTACTCAAATTTGAATATTAGATCAAGTGCAGCTATAAATATTAATAATATAACATCTCAAGAAAGTTACGGAGATAATATTATTTTATCTTATAATAAAAATATAATGATAGATAACTGTTATTTATCGTGGCCAGGACTAGGAAATCCTAGTGAAATACACCAAGTATATTTAGATGAAAATGTAAACTGTTTTATTAATGCAACAACTCAAAATGGACATTTCAACGAATCAGAAATTACAAATTACGTATTAGCTTTAAAAAATCACCCTAACAACTGTACTGTTAATATTACTACAGAAGATAATTTTCCTGTAGATAAGAAAATGATATTAATAGGAGCAAATAATAACGGTAATGCTGTTTTTAATAGAAATATTTTTAATATTATTGTTGATAATTTAAAAATAAATAAAGAAAATTATGCTAAAAATGGAGATATTGCTAATACTACAGATTTATCATATGTAAATAATAATACTCACTGTAGTTATGTTAATGGAAAATTAAGAGTAGATACTACAGGAGAATCAGGTAATACATTTGTATATTTTAAATTAGCTAATCTTCCTCGTAATGATTTCTATACTACATATATGAAATTTAATAAAGTTAGTGGATCAGGACAAGTATTATTTGAAAATCCTGGATATGCAACAGTAGGAGCTAACGATCCTGTTGGTACTACTTATTATGTAGGATATACAAAATATAGAGATATTAGTCTTACAGCTAATCAAACACTATCATTAATTGTTCAAAAAGATATGATTATAGATATTGAAGAATTTGGTTTAACTTTAGGTGAAAGTGGATTATTTAATCTACCACTAAATAGTAAAGCTAAAATTTAAGAAAGGGTAAGAGTGAATTATGGAAAGATACAATAAATATCATGAATCTTTAGATATAGACTGTTGTAGTAAAGAAAAACCTACAACAAAGAAAAATGATTGTTGCTGTGGAGGAGTAAATCTTCCTTCACAGGATAATCAATTAGAAATATTAGTTAAGCAATTAAAAAGAGAAGTAAAGGAACTTTTAAAAACTACAGAAGCTAGATTATTATGTCAAGATAAGAAAATAGCTGAAACTATGGTATATATAAAAAATAATTTAAGTAATGCTATAAGAAATTTACTTGATAGTATGAAAGAGTCAGGAGAAATTGATGAAATTATCACAAGTATAATAGCTGAATCAATCGAAGAACTAGAATCAGAAGTTAATGATGTTAAAGAAGATGTTTCTAATATTAAGGTTGATTTAACAAGTGTAAAAAACTCTATTAATAATTTAGAAGTTTCAGATGTAAATATAAATGAAAAACTAAAAAAGAAAACTAATATTGATGAATTAAATCAAGAACGTTTACAAAGTAGATATAATACGTATGGTATGTTTGAAAAAGGTGTAGGTGTATCAGCTATTATTAATGATGAAGATGGCAGACCTCAGATTATGGGTATGGTTAGAAATAATCAAGTTGCTGAATATACAAATCGTGACGCCGTAGGATTTTATGTAAATGCTAGACCATCTATACCATTAATTAATTATAATGAAGGTGATACTGTATTTACAGCTACATCAGTAAGTTTACCATCACTAGATCAAGAAACAGTTAATAACTTAGTAAATACTGATTTATCTTATACTGTAATTGATACTTATAATGTAGTAGGTGAAGATTTTGTTAGATATAGTGCTTTAGTTGATTCATTTAATCAAACAGATAACACATTTACAGTTAAAGGTGGTTGGTATGCTGTACCTTCTGATGGATCAGAAACTTATATACCTGAAAATGGTATCGGTGTATATCTTGGACTTTGTACTAAAATATGGGGTATGAATACAGTAGTTGAACTTCCTACAGATGGAACAGCTACATCACTAACAGGTTATGAGTTAGAAGTAAGAAATCATAAACCAGGAAGTCAAGATAATACTATTTTAGATTTAATTGGATCTCCTGATATAGGCGGAGATTATGCTATTCAAACAGGTATGAAAATTAGAGGTAAAGCTAATAATCAACAAGTTAGAAACGCTATTACATATAATAATATAAGTTATGCTGTATTAAATGGTGTACTAAATAATGATAGTGAAAAATATTTAATATTAAATCGTAATAATAATAATGATATAACATACTTTTTAAAAGCTAATGGTAATCAAATTCCTTTAGGTTATGATCAACAATTAATTACAAATAAAAATACATCTCCTAATACAAGTAGTGGTTATAAAGCATTTAATATATCTAATTATGATGGTAGTACATATACCTTCCTAAATCCTAAAAATTTTATAGGAAAAATATTCTTAATACAAAATATAATGGCTCAAGATTTAGTACTTGGATATATTAATGGTGGAAATATTCAAGATACTAGAATAATCCCAGCTAAAACATCTAAATTTATATTCTCTGATGGTTACTCTTGGACCTTAATCGGATAAAGGAAGGTGATTATAATGGCTAATCCAAACATTACAAAGGTATATCTTTTAGATGTACCTTTGGAAAATGATTATAAAAATACATTATATTTTACATCTAAAGCAAGTCAACAATCTTATTTTGAAAATAATATTATAAAATCTTATACAGATTTTTCATATCAAAGAAAAGATAAAATAATTAGAATACCTGATATATATGATAATATATGTAATTGTAATTATGTAATGTATCAAAATACAGCCTATTCAAATAAATGGTTTTATGCTTTTATTACTAAAATGGAGTATATAAATGATGATAGAACAGATGTATATATTGAAACAGATGTTATACAAACTTGGTTATTTGATTATGAAGTAAAATCATCTTTTGTAGAACGTGAACACGTATCAGATGACACAGTAGGTATTCATACTGTACCTGAAAATGTTGAACTAGGTGAATATATTTCAAATGGTTTTGAACGTGATAACGAACTAGATACACTATGTTACATAATTCAGGTAACAGAGTGGACAGGTGGAGGTGATAATAAGCCTCTAGCTACTAATTTTGGTGGTGTACCTTGTCCAGGTGGTGCTTATGTTTGTGATAATATGACTCAAGTTGCTACAATCATACAAGCATATCAAAATGGTAGAGAGGACGCTGTTTTTAATGTTTATATGGTACCTAAAAAAATTGTAAATAATACAAGTGGTAGTATGCAATATTCAGGACAAAGTAGTCCTGTAACTTATAATAAATCAATTAGTAAACAAACATCTCTAAATGGTTATGTTCCTACTAATAATAAATTATTGACTTATCCTTATAACTTTCTAATACTAGACAATAATAATGGATCATCTAATATTTTACAATATGAAAATTTTTCAGGTAATGATTGTACCTTTGAAATAGCTGGAGTACCTACTGTTGGTGGATCTATTAAATGTGTACCTACTAATTATAAAGGTGAAACAAGGTATCAACAAGAAGGTTTAATGTGTGGTAAATTTCCTGCTTGTGGTTGGGTAAATGATACATATACTAACTGGCTTACTCAAAATGCTGTAAATATAGGTGTTGGTATTGTTTCTTCAGGACTTCAAATAGTTGGAGGAGTTGGTTTAATAGCAACTGGAGCTGGTGCTGGTGCTGGTGCTAGTAGTCTTGTAAGTGGATCACTTGGAATAGCACAAAGTATAGGACAAGTATATCAACACTCAATTTTACCTAATAGTGCTGCTGGAAATACTAACGGTGGTGATATAAATACTTGTTATGATATGAACAAATTTTATTTTATAAAAATGTCTATAAAACAAGAGTATGCTAGAATCATTGACGGATACTTTGATATGTTTGGATATAAAGTTAATAGAGTTAAAGTACCTAATAAAAATCATAGATCCCGTTGGTGGTACACTAAAACTATTGATGTAAATATTGATGGTGATATAGATAATAATGATATGCAAAAGATTAAAAACGCATATAATAATGGTATTACATTTTGGCGTAATGCTAGTGAAATACAAAATTACAGTTTAAGTAATGATATAGTGTAAAGAAGGTGAAAAAATGAATTATGATTTAAAAAATTTTACTATGAGTTATAAAAGTTTTGCTAGAACTTTAAATGATAGAGTATTAACAGATTATTTTATAAGATTAATGCTATTATCAAGAGCATTATTTAAGTGGGAGAACTTACCTAATGGACTTGATGAAAAATGGATTGAAAGATACTTATTTACTGAAGGAGCGTGTTTATTTTATAAAGATCCTACTTATGGATTTATGGTTGCTAAAATGGGTGAAACAGGAGCATTAAATTATTATGATGAACCTACTTCTGTAAAACCATACGCAACTAATTACATATATGAAGGTGAAGAATTAATTAATAATGAAAACTGTATTATAATACGTAATAATGATGAAATGCTACCTACAGCCCCTACAATCCAATTATATAGCTATGATCTAACTAATATTAAAAGAACTATAGATGTCAATATAATAGCACAGAAAACCCCTGTAATTGTAAAATGTAGTGATAAAAAGAAATTATCCCTAAAACAAGCTATAACACAAAGAAACGATAATGAGCCTGTTATATATGCTGATAAAAATTTAGATTTAAATGATATTGAAGTTTTAGATCTAAAGCCACCTGTAGTATTTCCACAATTACAAATACAGAAACACGCTGTTTGGAATGAAGTAATGACTTTTTTAGGAATAAATAACGCTAATATGGATAAAAGAGAACGCCTTGTAGATGATGAAGTACAAGCTAATAATGAACAAGTTAAAGCTTCTGAAGATATATTCTTAAAAGCTAGACAAGAAGCTTGTAAACGTATAAATGAAATGTTTAATTTAAATATAAAAGTAAGTAGAAGGGATTTAAGAGAAATACCTAAAGAATTACTTGATATTGATGAAGATTTTAGAAATGAAGGTGATGTAGAATGAATATAATACCAGCTAGATATACTGAAGTTTTAGTTAATTTACTTAATAATCCTGAAGCTAAAGCTAAAATTGATAAGGCTATGAGTACATATCCCCTTTATAAAAAACAAAGTAAAGAAGAATATATACCTTCATATATACCTACTAGAGAAGAACTAAATAATGCTATTTTAAATTATTATAAATATAGAGAGATAGGCTTTGAAACTTTTGGTAGATTTTTAGAAGAACTAGAAACAGCACTAAAAGAAATAATGCCATATTATAATCAATTATATTTTAGTACAGATCAAGACTATGATTTATTATTCAACGTTGATTATACTAGAGATATAACAAGAGAAAAGCAAAATACAGGAAATACAGAAACAACTTCACAAGCAACAGATCAAACATCTACTACATCAAATGTAAATAATTATTCTAAAAACGTAAATTCACAAACACCACAAGGACAATTAAGTATAACAGCACAAAATATTAATAATGTTAATTATGCTGATAATGTTACTTGGAATCAAAATACAGGTAATGATACAGCTACATCAAATGGAACAGCTAATACTACAGCTAGTGGATCAAGTGAAAATAATGAAGATGAAACAACTAAAGAACGTGTTAAAGGTAATTATGGACAGATGAGTTATCAAACTTTACTTGGACAATACAGAGATTTAATAATGAATGTTACACAGCAAATTATTAATGATGAAAGAATTTCAGAATTGTTTATGTTAATTTATTAATAAATGGTTACTTATGTAACCGAAATACGAACAATATAAAAATGCACAGTATTTTCAAAATATTGTGCATTTTATGTTCCACGTGAAACATTACATCTTTAAAGTATATAATTGAATACCGTATTTATCTACTTGATAATTAATTATTTTTAGTATTAATTCATTACTATTTTTATATGATACATTATATCTTTTACGAAATAAGATTCTTAAATCATTACTTGTTCTAAATGCTTTATCTTTATATAAATTATAAAGTAATAATAATTTAAAATCATCTAAATTCATAATTCACCATTATAGTATTCTTG
>OCTW011573403.1_pt1 | contig 15630 bp, 13 predicted proteins | sample 1539671 | NCBI WGS metagenome assembly OCTW01 (sample SAMN02144230, study PRJEB22623) | gut metagenome | biome: sheep rumen | host: Ovis aries | place: New Zealand
GATGATGAAGATGAATTACCGTTGATGGATGAAAATCTCCTCAAGGAACTCTCCGACAAGGAAAACGCCTATGCTGTCATGGAAAAGATCAACGCCATTTATCCTATGGTTTATGGCGATGAGTGTGAAGCAAACATCATCGATGCAAGAAATGAATTTGAAAACCTTACTGAGGATCAGAAAGCCTTTGTCATCAATATAGATGATTTGCTTAAGGCGGAGAGCGATTATGCTGCCGTTAAAGAAGTGGTTACGGAAGTTTCTGAACTTGGTGACATCACTCACGATGAAGAAAGCTTAAGAAAGATTGAGAATGTTCGTAAACATTATGAGTCTTTAAGTGATGATCAGAAGAATTTATATCCCGAGGATTCCTTAGAGGATATTGAAGATTATGAAACTGCCTATGCAGCCTTAGATGTGATCTATCAGATTGGTGATATCGGTTATGATGAAGAATCCGAAGGTAGAATCAATGAAGCTAGAGCCTTCTATGAAACCTTAAGTGAAGACCAGAAGAAGTTGATTCAGGCGGATGACTTAGAAGTTCTCACTAACAATGAAACTCAGTTTGAGTCGATGAGAACGACTGGTAATATTGTTGTTACCTTATTGTTGATTCTTTCTTCTCTTGTTCTTATCGCTGGTGGCTTCTTCTTATTCTTATTGCTCAAGATGGATAATGAGGACGAAGATGAGAAAAAGAAGAAACAGAATCAGCAGAATAAGCCTGCTAAGATGATGTCTGTTGCTTCCTTGCCTATTATCTTTACTCTTGCTAGTCACTATGTCGATGCTCCTTATATTGCCTTATATGTCATCGCCGGTCTTGCCATCTTAGTCTGGCTTGCCGTCCTTGTTCTCTTCGTGTTGAAGAAACTTGGTGTTAAGACTCCTTCTATTGCTAAATTCTTTGCTAAGAAGGATACTGCTAAGGCTGAGCCAATTAAGAAGGAACCAGTTGAGCAGGCAGCTGTTAAGGAAGAAGAAACTAAGGAAGAAGTAGCTAAGAAAGAAGTTACTAAGCAGGAAGAAGAAAAAGAAACACCTAAAGAGACTGCTAAAGAAACAACCAAAAAACCTGCTAAGAAGTCTACAAAGAAGTCTACAAAGAAGTCTGCAAAGAAGTCTGCAGCAAAGACGACCAAGAAATCTATAAAGAAAGCGGTAGACGAAACAGTTGTTGTTGAACCAGAAGTCTTACCTGAAGAAGAAGTTGAGATCGTCAATGATAAAAACGGAGATATCGTCCGTATCAGACGTATCAAATCCTTCATGGCTAGATTTGTTCAAAGCGACGATACCATCAAGGAAGCCTATAGCGAATTGAAGAATTATGCTCTTTCCTTTGAGAACACCCGTTCTAGAACAAGTTGGAGTTATGACTCCATCAATGTCGGAAGAAAGCAGGTTGTCAAGTTTGCTATCCGTGGTAAGAGCTTATGTATGTTCCTTGCCTTGAATCCTGATGAATATGCTGAATCTAAGTACAAGGTGGAGAGAATAGGAAGTAAGAAGTATCTAGAAGTTCCTTGCTTATATCGCATCACCAATGAACGTAGAAGAAAGTATGCCAAAGACCTGATTGATAAGCAGATGAAGAAACTGAAACTCAAGAAGGTCATGGAACTGAATGATGACTACAAGGTTCCATTTGAGGAGACCCCAGTTCTTCTTAAGAAAGGTCTGATCAAGGAATATAAGACTGTCATCAAAAAGCAATCTGAACCAGCAAAGTAGCAGGTTGAGATTTAAGTAGAACGTCAGGGGCTGTCCAACCACATAGATATGTGTGAACGGGCAGCCCTTTTCGTGTAACGGGCACGTCACAGGCCTGAGGTGAAAGTCCTCGTTGGATGGCCTTGTAAAGAAACCCAGCATAGCCAATCCCAACCTTACTCGGGCGACCGAGGCGGAATCCTAGACGCCTTAGAACGGATATAGTACCCGCCCAGAAAAGCGTAGGGAGACTGGAGTCCGAATGAAAAGGAGGAAAAGGCAAACGCATAAGAGGCGTTATGTTGATTGGAACCGCCGTATGCGGAAAACCGCACGTATGGTGGTGTGAGAGGGCGGACGAGATTAAAACCTCGCCGCTCTACTCGATTAGAGTTAAATATATTATTAATATCGAACTTTTGTTATAATTATTTCTAGTTTTGGAGGTACCGGTCATGTTAACTAGTCTGGAATTGGCCAATCACTTTGGCTTCAACGTTATCTCTGGAGATATGAACTCTTTGCAAAGACCTGTTCGTATCGCCAAATTGGATCGTCCTGGTGTGGAACTTCTTGGTATTTTCCACTTCTTCGACAAGTCGAGAATCCAGTTGATTGGCAACAAGGAAATTGCCTTGATCAATGATTCCGACCCGGATTTTGTCTTCCATAACTGTATGAAGATTTTTGTTCCTGAATGTCCTGCTATCATCATCACTCAGGGTAATAGTTGTCCAGAACCAGTGTTAAGAGCGGCTAAGGAAGCAAACGCTCCTTTGTTCTCTTCTCATCAGGATACCTCCACTTTGTCTTCTGATATGTATGTCTACTTATCCGAAGCCTTAGCTCCCAAGACCGCCTTACATGCTGTCTTGATGGAAATCTATGGTATTGGTGTTCTTATCCTTGGTGAATCGGGTATCGGTAAAAGTGAAATCTCTTTGGATTTGATTCGTAGAGGTCATCGACTTATCGCTGATGATAGAGTCGACATCTCGGATGTTCGCGGTACTTTGATTGGCACTTGCCCGGAATCCATTTCCGGTATGATGGAAGTCCGCGGTATCGGTATCATCAGCGTGGAAAGAATTTTTGGCGTCAACTCGTTAGCGGATAAGACTGCTATTCGTCTTGTCATCAACCTGGTTCCTTTCAAGAGAGAAGAACCGCTTGAAAGAATCGGTATGAAGACCGATTCTTATGAGATTCTTGGTGAGACCGTTCCTTTAATCAAACTTCCTGTCTCGGCGGCTAGAAGTATGTCTGAGATTGTCGAGACGGCTGTCACCAACTTCAAGCTGAAGGACTTTGGTTATGATACTGGTTATGAATTCCAGAAGCGTCTTTCTGAACTTCATCAGAAGGTCAGACGTCAGAAGAATCTTTCCAGCAATTCTGCTTTAAATGCTATGGCTGCCATGAATGTCAAAGGCAGCGATAAGTTCCAAAGTCATGCAGAACCTTATTCCATGGTGGATACTGATGTTATCCTACCTCAGGATCATACAGAAAAGAAGGACGAAGAATAATGACTCTTGCTTACGCTAATGGCATTCCTTTTTCTGCGCCAGTCATTCGTTTTTATGCCATCGTGATTCTTCTTGGCGCTCTGTTGGCTCTCTTTTTGTCGGATTACCGCGCCCATAAAGCCGGTTTTGACTGGCATTTCTTTGATACGGTATTCATTGTCGCTTTCCCAAGTGGTATTCTTGGCGCTCGTATCTGGTATGTCATCGCTTCTTGGAAAGCGGAATTCCTACCTGTGTTTCAAAGCCAGGGTTTCTTAGCCGGCTTTGGCAATATGTTTGCTCTGTGGAATGGCGGATTAGCCATTCAGGGTGGTGCCCTTCTTGGCATCATCGGTGGTGTTGCCTATGTCTCTTTTAGAAGAAGAGGCACTTCGGTATTGCAGATGATGGACTTTGCCATTCCGACAATTCTTGTCGCTCAGGCCATCGGGCGCTGGGGTAACTTCTTCAATCAGGAAGTCTTCGGCCATGCTGTCAGTCTCGATGCCTGGGGATTCCTTCCTTCCTTTATCACAAACAACATGCAGAATGGTGATTTAGCCATGTTATCTGGTGTTCGTCTTCCTGAAAACAGTATTGCTGCACCGCTATTTTTAGTCGAGGGTGTGGTCAATATTCTCTTCTACTTCATCTTGGCTCAGGGTTTGCCCGCTGTTGAGGGCAAACGCTATGTCAATGGCGATAGCGGATTTGGTTATTTCATCGCTTATGGTGTGGTTCGTTTTGTTCTTGAACCACTTCGTAATCCTGCCTTCATCATGGGCACGAATCAGGTCACTTCTCAGCACTCCGATTATAAGTCCTATGGTATGGCTCTAGCCTTTATCATCGTCGGTGTAGTGATGATCATCATCAATCACATCCTGAATCATCTTGCTAAGCAAGGCAAGTTTGATAAAGTGAACTGGCTGAAGCATCTCTATGTGCAGGATCTTGCTGTTCTTGCTGTTGATCATGTTACAGAAGAGAATATCGTTGATTCAAAAGAAGATGATGGTATCGACTTATCCAGACTGAAAGCCAAAGAGAAGGAAATGCAGGAAAAGAAGTAGAGCATATTTATTTCATTGCATACAATTTATTGGTATGATTTAAGAGCCTAGGAGGTGAAATTTATGGTTGATAAAAAAGAAGTTGCTGTTATCGGTTTAGGTCCTGGTGGTGTTTCTGCAGCGATCTACCTCAAGCGTTATGGTATGGTTCCTTATTGTTTTGAAAAGGAGCTTGTCGGCGGCAAGGTCAATAAGACCGAAAAAATTGAAAACTATGCCGGTGTCAAATCTATTGGCGGTCCAGATCTTGGTATGTTATTAGAAAGCCAGTTGAAGTCTTTTGATATCAAACCAATCTATAAGGCGGTCAAGAGAGTCTCCTTAAATGAGGATGGCACTTTCCATGTCGAATATGGTAAGGATCTTTCTCATGATTTCCAGTATGTCCTTCTTGCCAATGGTTTAGGTGAAAAGCCATTCCCAATCCAAGGAGAAGAGGCATTCCATAAGCGTGGTATTTCCCGCTGTGCCATCTGCGATGGTCCATTATATAAAGGTAAGGATGTCGCGGTCATCGGTGCTGGTAACTCCGCTTTTGAAGAAGCGACTTATCTCGCTTCTATCTGCAATCATGTCACTTTGATTGCCAGACGTACTCAGTTCAGAGCTGATCAGATGGTTGTCGATGGCTTTAAAGCTTTAGAGAATGTCACTCTTCTTGCTCCTTATGATGTAGTCTCTGCTACTGGTTCCGCTTCTATCGAATCGTTGAAAGTCAGAAACAAGGAAACGATGGAAGAAAAAGATGTTGCCATCAGCGGTTTATTCTTGTTTGTCGGCGATATGGCGGTCTCAAATTTTGTCGATATCCCTGACTTGACTGATGAAAAAGGTTATCTCATTACCGATAGCAATATGATGACGAAGGTTAAGAATCTCTATGCGGCTGGCGATTGCCGTACTACTCCACTTAGACAGGTGGCCACTGCCACCAGCGATGGTGCCCTTGCTGCTACCATGATTCATAACGATTATCAGAAAAACAACTAAACATTATTTATATGGCGGAGAAGAAAATTTCCTTTGCTCGCAAAATCAAAGAAGAGCTTGCTACCATCACCTATTCGCCAGAAGAGAAGAAATATATTCTTTCTGGCTTCATCCGCAATGGCGGTATCTTTTCCTTTGGCAAGGTTCCCTCTCTTGAACTTCACACTGAGGATGCCTTGATTGCCAAATTGATCTATGCCTGCTTAAAGGATGCTTATCAGCTTGAACCGAGCATCCATTATGAGAAAGTGGCTCGCTTTGGTCGAGGGCTTGTCTATGTGATTCATGTTGAGGATAGTAAACTTGAATCCGTCATGGAAGATTTAGAAATTCTTCAGGATGGCTTTTACCGCATTCCTCCGAAAGAAGGTCTGCACAGAAGAAATCTGAAGTTCTTGCTTGTCGGGTGTTTCCTTGCCAATGGCTCGGTCAACAACCCCAACAGTTCCAAGACTTCTTATTTTGCGGAGATGGCGTTTTCCGATAAGCAGGACGCCATGGCAATCAAACACAAACTCGATACGTTCAAAGATGAGCGTATGATGAATTTCCGCTATATCTTAAGAAGAGACAAACACGTTCTCTATTTGAAGAAATCGGATCAGATTACGGTCTATCTATCCTATCTTGGTGCTACCGAAGCCATGTTTGAATTTGAAAATGCCCGTATGGTGAAAGACGATATGAATAACTTGAATCGTCTTTCTATCTGCGATACAGCCAACTTCAAGCGTTCGGTTGAGACAGGTCAGAAAGATATTGAGGCGATCAATACAGTATTGAAAGTCAAACGTTTGGAATTCTTTGATGAGAAGAGCAAAGCCGTCATTGAGATGAGACTAAAATATCCGGAGTCCAATTATCGTGAGCTAGCTGAAATCATCTATGATCAGGCTAAGATTCAGATCACCAAATCCGGGGTGGTGCACATTTTAAGAAATATCCGTGCCAAAGCGGAAGAAATCAATGAAAACAACTAGAGGCGCAAGCCTCTTTTTGTTTTTGCTCAGCGCTCAAGCGGTTTGTTCTCGTTTGAGAGAAAATGCGCGTTTATTGTGCTTGAAATGCGAGCGAAAAATAGGAAAAATAATTAATTTTTACAAAAAAACAGAAAAATTAAACAAAAGTATGATGGAGAGATGCGCACTGTGCACGCAATTGAAAGCCTTTTAACAAGAAACGAGCTACAATGGCGCAAATGAGTGCTTTTTGAAAGAATTTTCATAAAAAATCGCAAAAAAACCATTTATTTTTTAAAGATAATGACTATAATTGTAGTTGTTAATAGGAGGACATTAATAAATGTCAGTTAAAGTTGCAATTAACGGTTTTGGTCGTATTGGTCGTTTAGCATTCAGACAGATGTTTGGTGCTGAAGGTTATGAAGTCGTTGCTATCAACGATCTCACTAGCCCAAAGATGTTAGCTAACCTTCTCAAGTATGATACTGCTCAGGGTGGTTATGCTGGCCGTATCGGCGAAAACTTACACACCGTCTCTTCCAAGGAACCAGTCCTTGCTGAAGATAAGAAGACTGTCTTAGAACCAGGTTCTATCACTGTCGATGGTAAGGAAATCACCATCTATGCTAAGCCAAACGCTGCTGAATTACCATGGGGTGAATTAGATGTCGATGTCGTCTTAGAATGCACCGGCTTCTATTGCTCTAAGGATAAGGCTATGGCTCACATCAATGCCGGCGCCAAGAAGGTTGTTATCTCTGCCCCAGCTGGCAAGGATCTTCCAACCATCGTCTTCGGTGTCAATGAAAAGACTCTTACCAAGGAAGACAAGATCATCTCTGCTGCTTCCTGCACCACTAACTGCTTAGCCCCAATGGCCAAGGCTCTTAATGATTATGCTCCAATCCAGTCTGGTATCATGTCCACCATCCACGCCTACACTGGCGATCAGATGATCCTCGATGGCCCACACAGAAAGGGCGATTTAAGAAGAGCCAGAGCTGGCGCTGCCAACATCGTTCCAAACTCCACTGGTGCTGCTAAGGCTATCGGCCTTGTCATCCCAGAATTAAATGGCAAGCTCATCGGTTCTGCTCAGAGAGTCCCAGTTCCAACTGGTTCCACCACCATCCTTACCTCCGTTGTCAAGTTCGATGGTGAACTCACTGCTGAAGGTATCAACGCTGCCATGAAGGCTGCTTCTGCTGTCTATGCCAATGGTGCTTCCTTCGGTTACAACGAAGACCAGATCGTCTCCTCCGATGTCATCGGTATGAGATATGGTTCCCTCTTCGATGCCACCCAGACCATGGTTAGCAAGATCGCTGAAGGCTTATATGAAGTTCAGACTGTTGCCTGGTATGACAACGAGAACTCCTACACCTCTCAGATGGTCCGTACTATCAAGTACTTCGCTGAAAATTGCTAATATCAGCCTTTGCTGAACCGTAATTTTCACTAACAAAATTGAAAAACGGGGCATCCATTGATTTGGATGCCCTTATTTAAAACAAGGAGAAACAGCCACTTATGAAAAAAGTTGTCACTGATTTAAAGGTTAACGGTCTTACTGTTTTAGTCCGTGTTGACTTCAACGTTCCACACAAGGGTGAAGTCATCTCTGATGATAATCGTATCCACGCCGCTATCCCAACTATCGCTGAATTATTGAAGAACAACGCTAAAGTTGTTTTATGCTCTCACCTCGGTAAGGTCGCCTGGAAGAAGTTAAAGAAGGGCGAAGCTACCATGGAAGATATCGAGAAGCAGATGAAGAAGAATGACCTTTCCATCGTCATCAACCCATTAAAGAGCTACTTAGATGAAGCTCTTGGCAAGGATGTCAAGGTCTCCTTCTGCAAGGCCACCCGTGGTGAAGAATTGAAGGCTGCTGTCGCTGCCCTCAACCCAGGTGATGTTCTTGTCATGCAGAACACCCGTTATGAAGCTGGTGAAGAAAAGAACGATCCAGAATTGGCCGCTGAATGGGCTAGCTTAGCCGATGCCTTCGTCATGGATGCTTTCGGTTCTGCTCACAGAGCTCACGCTTCCACTTTCGGTGTCCCAGAAGCCTTGAAGGCTGCTGGTAAGGAAACCGCTGTCGGTTTCTTGATGGAAAAGGAAATCAAGGGCTTAGGCCGTTGTGTCACTCCAAAGGAAGATGAACGTCCATATGTCGCTATCTTAGGCGGCTCCAAGGTCTCTTCCAAGATCGAAGTTATCGACTCCTTATTAAAGAAGTGCGATAAAATCCTCATCGGTGGTGGTATGTCCTATACCTTCAAGAAGGCTGTCTATGGCATCGATGTCGCTTCTTCCTTATGCGAAGATGATCAGCTCGAATATGCCAAGAAGTGCTTCGAAACCGGTAAGATTGTTCTTTCCGTCGATACCATCTTAGCCAAGGGCTTAAACTTCGATGATCTTTCTGCCAAGGCTGAAGATTTAAAGCAATTAGACGGCAATGTCGACTTCCCAGCTGGTTATGAAGGCGCCGATATCGGTCCAAAGACCCGCGAATTATATGCTTCCATCATCGCCAGTGCCAAGACCATCTTCTGGAACGGCCCAATGGGCATCTTCGAGAATCCAGATTTACAGGCTGGTACCAAGGCTGTCTGTGAAGCTTGTGCTAAGGCCACCAAGAATGGTGCTTTCACCGTCATCGGTGGTGGTGACTCTGCCGCTGCTGCTAAGGTCTTCGGTTACACCGCTGATTTCAGCCACGTCTCTACTGGTGGTGGTGCCTCTTTGGAACTCATCCAGTTCAATGGTAGCTTACCTGGCATCGATGTCATCGAGGACAAGTAAACATGGCCAGAAAAAAGTTTTTGATGGGCAACTGGAAGATGAATCACACCATCGCCGAAGCCAATGCTTTCTGCGAAGATGTCAAGAACGCTTCCTTAGTCAAACTTGCCCGTACCAAGGGTGTCATGCTCGGCGTTGCTCCAACTTTCTTATCTTTGGCTGCTGTCAAAAAGCATTCTCATGGTCTCATTGTCGCGGCTCAGGACTGCCACTATGCTGACCATGGTGCCTATACTTCCAGCATCTCTATTCCGATGCTCAAGGAAATCGATGTCAATTGGTCCATCATCGGTCACTCTGAAAAGAGAACCTATGAAGGTGAAACCAGCTTTACCTGCAACCGCAAGATCAAAGCCATGGTTGCCAATGACATGCACGCTGTCTATTGCGTTGGTGAAACTGCCGCTGAATATGATGCTGGCATCACCAAGGATGTCATCCGCGAACAGGTCGTCACTGGTCTTCAGGGTTTAACCAAGGATCAGATGGCCTACATCGTCTTGGCTTACGAACCAGTCTGGTCTATCGGTACTGGCAAGAATGCCTCCGTGGAAATCGCTCAGGATATCTGCTCCTACATCCGTGGCCTCATCAATGAAATCTTTGGTAAGGTCGCTTCTCAGAAGGTTCAGATCCTCTATGGCGGTTCTGTCAAACCAAATAACATCCACGATTATCTTCAGGCCGAAGATGTCGATGGTGCCTTAGTTGGCGGTGCTTCCTTAAAGAGTTCTTCCTTCAAGGAACTCTTGGAAAATATCTAAGTCAATCAGATGCCTGCGAGAAATCGCAGGCATCTTTTTTTCTCAAAACTTTAGTCATTTCAAGGCATAACATTTTCTTTTGTTCTTTTATTTATATATAATGTCGTAGGATATCAAATCCAATATCGATCATAAACGGAGGTGAATTATGGAAGAGTATCATGTTCATGTTGAAAAATCCAGAAAAGAAACCAAGCCCCTTATGTCTTCAACGGGTGTGGCCATGTTCAAGGTCTATCTGTGGTTTGCTTTAGGATTGCTAATCACCGGTGTGGTCTCCTTGACCATTCCTAATCTGTTAGTTTCTCTTGTTGAGACAAGCGAAGATCCAAATGCGATTATGGCTGGTTATTCCACGGCGATAATTCTCTCTATCGTATTGATGCTTCCAGCTGGTATTGTCATGGCGATTCAAAGCTTCAGAAGAAACTTCCCGGTTATGCTGACAAGCTATATCATCTATTCTGTCGGTATGGGTGTCTTGCTTTCTTCTGTCATGCTTGTCTTTGTCGGCTCTGGAAGCCATGGTATCTATACGATTTCTACGGCTTTCTTTGCTACTGGTCTGATCTTCTTGATCATGGGTTTGATTTCAGCCTTCAGCAAAGTAAACTTCAATTTCTTTGTTCCGATTATCTCTACTTTGATTATGGGAGTCTTTACCATCTCCTTAGTCAATATCCTTATCGGTTCTGAGATGATCTACTGGATTGTGGAATTCGTGTTGTTTGGTGTCATGGTCATCGTGGTGGGTATTGATACTTATAACATCAAGAGATTAGCTGAAGCTGGTGAATTAGATAATCCAAATCTTGCCTTATATTGCGCGTACCGTCTTTATACCGACTTCATCTGGATCTTCATTCGTATTCTTTATTATCTTCTTCTTGCCAATAGAAGAAACTAAATCGACCTTTGCAGCCATGGGATTCTCCATGGCTGTTTCTATATATATTAGGTTAGAAAAAATGGCTCGATTTTAAGCACGCTTAGCCGGGCGTTTCAAAATTTCTTAAAAAACCTTTGACATTGACTTTTCCTTTTACTATAATTTCTTCGTCGCATATTCCGGGCCAAGCCCGCTCTTTTTATGGGAAGAGACGGAAACACCCGGCTATGTGGATAGGTTATTTATTTAAAATCCGGAGGGAAGAAAATGCCTACTATTAACCAGTTGGTCAGAAAAGAGAGAGAAGATAAGCTCTACAAATCTAAGAGCCCTGCTCTCGGCAAGAGATTCGATTCTCTTAACAAGAAGGAGAAGGCTATCGCTGCTCCTCAGAAGAAGGGTGTTTGCACCCGTGTTGGTACTATGACTCCTAAGAAACCTAACTCTGCTGCTCGTAAGTACGCCAGAGTCAGATTGTCTAACGGCTATGAAGTCACTGCCTATATCGGTGGTGAAGGTCATAACCTTCAGGAACATAAGGTTGTCTTAATTCGTGGTGGTCGTGTCCGCGACTTGCCAGGTGTCAGATACCACATCGTTCGTGGCGCTATGGAATGCTTCGGTGTCGAAAATCGTAAACAGGGTAGATCCTTATACGGCACCAAGAAAGACGGTAGCGTCCAGAAGAAGTAAGGAGTAAACGACAATGCCAAGAAAGAACGGTTCAGTTGAAAAAAGAGATGTTTTAGCAGATCCAATCTATAACTCTAAGTTAGTTACCAGATTGATCAACCGCATCATGCTCGATGGTAAGAAGGGTACTGCCCAGACCATTCTCTATGGTGCTTTCGAAAAGGTCGAAAAGAAGACCGGTAAACCAGCCTTAGAAGTCTTCGAAATCGCTTTAGGCAACATCATGCCAGAAGTTGAATTGAAGGCCAGAAGAGTTGGTGCTTCCAACTATCAGGTTCCGATTGAAGTCGCTCCTGAAAGAAAGGTCACTTTAGGTTTACGTTGGTTAGTCACTTTCTCTCGTTTACGTAACGAAAAGACTATGACTGACAAGTTAGCTGCTGAAATCATTGATGCCGCTAACGGTACTGGTGGTGCTGTCAAACGTAAGGAAGATATGCACAAGACTGCTCAGGCTAACCAGGCCTATGCTCACTATCGTTGGTAATTCGCGATAGAGCACAAATATAAAAGGAGAATTTTAGCCTATGGCAATGGATAACGATCAGGCGATGGTAGCAGCTTATAAGGCTGTACCGCTTGAAAGAGTTAGAAACATCGGTATCATGGCTCACATCGATGCCGGTAAAACCACTACTAGTGAGCGTATCCTCTTCTATACTGGTAAGACCCATAAGATCGGTGAAACCCATGACGGTGCTTCCGCTATGGACTTCAACGAACAGGAACAGAAGAGAGGTATCACCATCTATTCCGCCGCTACCACTTGTATCTGGAAGGATTATCGTATCAACTTAATCGATACTCCAGGCCACGTCGACTTCACCGCTGAAGTTGAACGTTCCTTGAGAGTTCTCGACGGTGCTGTTTGCGTCCTCGATGGTAAGAACGGTGTCGAACCACAGACTGAAACTGTCTGGAGACAGGCTGATAAGTATAACGTTCCACGTATCGTTTTCGTCAACAAGCTTGATGCTACTGGCGCTGACTATGAAATGTCCGTCGCTTCCATCAAGGAAAGATTAGGTGCCAATGGTGTTGCTATTGCTTACCCAGTTGGTATCTCTCAGACTTTGTTAGGTCTCATCGACTTAGTCGAAATGAAGGCTTGGTTATGGGATCACGATCCAAAGAAGTCTGAACAGATGGCTCCAAAGATCGTTGATTTAGATGATCCAGCTCTTGCTGATTACCAGCACGATGTTGAACAGGCTAAGGTCTATCATCAGGTCATGATCGAGACTCTTGCCAACAACGATGATGCCTTAATGGAAAAGGTTTTGATGGAAGAAACTCCAACTGTTGAAGAAATCAAGGCCGCTATCCGTAGACAGGTTATCGCTGTCAAGGTCTTCCCAACCATCCCAGGCTCTGCCTACAAGAACAAGGGCGTCCAGTACGTTCTTGATGCTGTCAGAGATTACTTACCATCTCCTCTCGATGTCCCAGCTCCAGTTGCTCACGACAAAGAAGGTAACGAGGTTGTCATCTCTGCCGATCCTAATGCTCCATTCGTTGCATTAGCCTTCAAGCTCACTACCGACCAGTTCGGTACCTTATGCTTCTTCCGTGTCTACTCCGGTACCATCAAGTCCGGTTCCTATGTCTATAATGTCCGTAAGGGCACTAAGGAAAGAGTCTCCAGACTTGAATTAGTCAACGCCGACTCTCACGAAAATATCACTGAAGCCAAGGCCGGTGAAATCGCCGCCGCTGTCGGCTTCCAGTCCACCAGAACCGGTGATACCCTCATCGGCGATGGCGATCCAAAGGTTGAACTTGAATCCATCAAGTTCCAGGAAGCTGTTATCTCTGAAGCTATCGAACCTGTCAAGAAGGGTGACCAGGATAAAATGGCCGCTTTACTTGTCAAGTTCACTGAAGAAGATCCAACCTTCCATTATTACACTGATGCTGAAACTGGTCAGGGCATCATCGCCGGTGTCGGCGAACTCCAGTTGGATGTCAACGTCACTCGTTTAAAGAATGACTTCGGCATCGAAACCAGAGTTGGTGCTCCACAAGTCGCTTATCGTGAAACCATTCAGACCACTGCTGAATGTGAAGGTAAGTACATCAAGCAGTCCGGTGGTCATGGTCAGTATGGTCACGTTGTCTTCAAGATGGAACCAAATCCAGGCAAGGGCAACGAAGTTACTGAAGCCATCACCGGTGGTGCCATTCCAAAGGAATTCATCAAGCCTTCTATCGATGGTTTGAATGATGCCTTCAATCGTGGTATGGTCGCTGGTTATCCAGTCGTTGACGTCAAGGCTACCTTAGTCTTCGGTTCCTATCATGATGTCGACTCTTCTGAAGCTGCCTATAAGCTTGCTTCTGCTGAAGCTCTTAAGGTTGCTGCCAAGAAGTGTTCTCCAGTCATCCTTGAACCAATCGTCAAGGCTGAAATCACCTGCCCACTTGATTATGTCGGTACCGTTATGGGTGATGTCTCTTCCAGACGTGGTATGGTTGAAGGTATGGTCCAGAAGGCCAACGCTCAGCTTATCACTGCTAAGATTCCTCTTTCCAACATGTTCGGTTATATCTCTGACTTAAGAGCTATGACCCAGGGTAGAGGTATCTACACCATGGAATTCTCTAATTATCAGAAAGTTCCAAGCTCTGTTCAGGAAGAAATTATCAAGAAGAGAGGTTAATACACTTCTCTCTTCTTGAAAAAATAAGATAAAAAGTGTATAGTCATTGAGAATCTAATTTGGAGGAAAATTAAAATTATGGCTAAACAGAAGTTCGACCGTTCCAAACCAAACGTTAACATTGGTACTATCGGTCACGTCGATCACGGCAAAACCACTTTAACTGCCGCTATTACCCACGTTCTTGCTAAGAAGGGTTTATCCCAGGCAATGAACTATGATCAGATTGATGCTGCACCAGAAGAAAAGGCTAGAGGTGTAACCATTAACGCTGCTCACATCGAATACGATACTGCTAAAAGACACTACACCCACGTTGACTGCCCAGGCCATGCTGACTACATCAAGAACATGATCACCGGTGCCGCTCAGATGGATGGTGCTATCCTTGTTGTCGCTGCTACTGATGGTGTTATGCCACAGACCAGAGAACACGTTTTACTTGCTCGTCAGGTCGGTGTTCCATACATCGTTGTCTTCCTCAACAAGTGCGATATGGTCGACGATCCAGAATTAGTCGACTTAGTCGAAATGGATGTCCGTGAATTACTCAACTCCTACAACTTCCCAGGTGATGAGTTACCAGTCATCCGTGGTTCTGCTTTACAGGCCCTCAACGGCGATGAAAAGTATGAAGCTTCCATCATGGAATTAATGGATGCTGTCGATTCCTACATCCCAGATCCAGTCCGTGATAACGATAAGCCATTCTTAATGGCCGTCGAAGATGTCATGACCATCACTGGCCGTGGTACTGTTGCCACTGGTAGAGTTGAACGTGGTATCTTAAAGCCAAACGATGAAGTTGAAATCGTCGGTATCATGGATACCCGTAAGTGCGTCTGCACCTCTATGGAAATGTTCCGTAAGATCCTTGACTTCGCCGAAGCTGGTGATAACATCGGTGCCTTGTTAAGAGGTGTCGACAGAGATCAGATCGTTCGTGGTCAGGTCATCTGTAAGCCAGGTTCTGTTACTCCACACAAGCACTTCAAGGGCCAGGTCTACGTCTTAAAGAAAGAAGAAGGCGGCCGTCACACTGCTTTCACTAACAACTACAGACCTCAGTTCTACTTCCGTACTACTGATGTCACTGGTACTGTTACTCTTCCAGCCGACGTTCAGATGGTTATGCCAGGTGATAACGTTCTTCTCGAAGTTGAACTTATCCACCCAATCGCTCTCGAAGCCCAGACCAAGTTCTCCATCCGTGAAGGTGGTCACACTGTCGGTGCTGGTACCGTCGCTGAAATTATTGACTAATCTCAATAACTCAGTTACCTTAACCTACTAATGATAAAATCCCGTTTCCCTGATCAAGAAACGGGATTTTTTCTTTGTTCTTTTCTTTTTTTAGGGATAACCATATATAATATTCATAATCCTAGGGAGGCATCTATGGAAAAAGCAAAAAAAGAAGAATATCTCTTCCAAAAGAAATCGCTCTTGGTTCTTCTGTTCTTGTTTTATTATGCCAACATTCCTTATTCCAATATCATCTTGAGGTCTTTTGGTTTTAATTTTGATCCGACCTGCAACTTCAAATGCATCGTTCATTCCA
>OCTW011245499.1_pt1 | contig 15628 bp, 6 predicted proteins | sample 1539671 | NCBI WGS metagenome assembly OCTW01 (sample SAMN02144230, study PRJEB22623) | gut metagenome | biome: sheep rumen | host: Ovis aries | place: New Zealand
TCTTTTCTTGCCGGGCAGTGCCCGTGGGCAGTCAGCGGCAGGGTGTGGCAAATACTCCGTGCAGCTGTGGCAGTCGGAGCGGGTTATACAAAAGCTTTGCTATATCACTTGATTTGCAACTGACATGGTCTGTGAGATATTCAATCACCGTTTCTTTTTGAAGCTCGATGATCGTCTTTTTATCGTCGGTTTTTATCGACGTTTTTTTACCAACGCTTTTTATCAACGCTTTTTCATTAGAAACCGTTGATAAATTATCTGCTTCTGTTATGATTGAAAGGGTCATTGTTATCCTCGCAGGCTCAAAATCCTCCGTAGAAGTCTTTTGTAGAACAGCAGAAAACCGTCACCCTCCCAAAGCAGTGCTTTCAGACGGTCTCTTCTTCGTCCGCAGAACAGGAACAGGCTGTCTGAGAACAAATCAAGTTTGAACTGCTGCTGTACGATAGCCGCAAGACCGTCAATGGATTTTCTCATATCCGTATGCCCGCACACAATGTAGATGCTGGCGGCGGTCAGCTCTTTCAGCATCGGCTCAGACCCTTGAGCAATGCAAGGACAGCATCTTCCGATATATTCTGCGGCAGCTCGATCTCTATTCCGTTCTTTCGCATTACTATCTTATCCCTGCTTGATCTCGCAGCACCCGGGATGACTGTATCAGCCTTATCAGTAATTGCTGCTGATGCGCTTACCGGAACGGTGCGCTGCTTTTCAGCCCACTCGATAAGATCAGTTCTCAGTACGCTCAGTCTTTTGTAGTAGGTACTGACATTGATGCTGTTTTCAGCACACCACTCTTCAACTTTCTTACCGCTTGCCTGACATTCCTGCACCATTGCTGCCCATTCCTTATGGCGCACCTGCATTTTGATCTCACGTATTCTTCCCATGATATTTACTCCTTTCGGAATTCAATTTTCCTTCAGAGTAATTGTATCATTATTTTATTCTTTGGTCGAGGGCTTGGTGGGGTTGGCGGGTACCTACTATATAAAATAACACCCCGGTGGGTAAAGTAGAAAAGTATTACTCTTCTCTTCCCCTGGGGTGCTATTAGGAAATAAATTATTTGACAGCTTACGTTTATTTGTGCTACCGCGAAATTATTTTGCGGTTACCAATTATTGATGTTTGGCAGTGTTGAGATGAGTTGAAATGATTGGTAATGATCCCTAAGACGCTATTATTTGTTTAATAACGTCTTATGGGTTTATTATTTTGTTTTGTGGGTTAACAATACAAAACTTACCGCCATTTCGTTGACAACGTTACACATTTAATTATCAATGAAATCTGTAATCAACTTTGCATTCGTATATACGATATAGTTTCTAGCCATTGCTGCGCCTGCTTCAGATGAATTTGTCTTTAAGCATTGTGCAGTAATGTCTATTCTGAAATTACCGTACATATATTGTTTGCTCTCAAAATTCGTCTCACCAGTATATACTTCAAATTCGATTGGTATTGATAACAAATAATTATCGTTATTCGTAGCCAACTGAGAACGATTCAATATAAATACATATTCTTGATCTGTGTTCCCAGCGTCTATATATCCATCGTTTTGATATTTTTTAGGCGTAGCCGTTGTAATACCACTTCCTTTCACCTGAACGTTATCAAGATACTGACCTATTTGAAGCGCGCTTCCATATCCTGTTGAGCGTGATTGCTTCTGGGATAATTTGAAGGTGACCTTTACATAAGGATAAGTCGAAATAGGCACATCTTCAGCCACTTCAGTCAGAACATACACTGCATTTGTTTTAACCTTTACTTTGCCTGTATTATCATCAAGATCATTCGCATTTATACCCAACTGTCCATACGGATTTCCTTTATCATCCGCCATGGCATTATAATTAAGGCTCGCTTCTTTCCCTGACGAAATGTGGTACTTCATTGCATTTGTGTCAGTTCCAGAAAGCTGATTCTTACTATATGCCGTCTTATTGGAATCATATGCAATATTCGATGATGCAGTAACAAAAGTATAGTCCGTCGGTTGACCTGATGGAGTAGTATCTACAGGGAACTGTGCGTTTCTCTGCTCCAATGTATTATAGGTCAAAGTCAGCTCTGCAGTTATTGTTGCGCCACCAGTATTTTTAATATAATTCTTAATTGATACACCTGGAGTTGCCTCTACATAGTTCAGTTCATTTTTCTGAGAGCCGGCTGGCGTGATTTCCGGATAGGTTGCACTATCATTTACAGGTGTAATCTTATATGTTGCGTTAGCTGCAGGGTTTCCCACAACGCCCTTGGTATCTATTCCATCCTTATGTTTAGTAAGGAACACTACAAAGCTTTGATAAATATCAACCGAATCATCCAGCTTGCTTGAGATGCCATTTGTTGCCGCAGCTTCTGTTAGCTTTACTGTTGTTTGAAGCTTTGTCAGAACAAAGTTATTTGTATTTGTAATTAAGCTGTCGTTTACCTTACTAGGATCACTCGGATACGGATTAGCCGTCACTGTCATATTCGTTTGTTCATAAAGGTTACCAAAAAGAACAAGCGCACTTTGAGGAAGTCCAACAGATTTTGCTATCGCCGCTCCACCAGATAACTGCGAAGGTGCAGTAACCTCATAATAGTTTATCGTGCTGTCATTTACGGCTGTCGATGCCTTAGTAAAGAATGACAGGTAGTAACTTTCAGTAAGTATAATTGCTGTTGTATTGCTTGCCTGAGTATCTACTCCTTTCTTATTTACTACTGTCAAGTTATACCTAGTTGAAGGTGTATTATCATCAACATCAACAGAACTGTCATATGGACGATAGTAAACTGCACCGACCTTAACAGTTGCTCCTGTCGAAGAATCACCTAAACTGACAAATTTACCGCTAGCCGCATTTTCTGTAACACTGATGTTCATCAGTTCGCACATAGACACAGGTTTAAAAACTGTTCCTGAACTTCCGAAAGAAGTTTTAAATGTAGAAGCGTTTTCGGCAGAACTATCATACAAGCATAGCTTATCATTCGCCCACGCTCCTGATGCACCCGAAAATACAGAGTAATAGCACTTGTCATTTTGATTTGTATCCACAAGCACTAAAGTCGTGTCTTCGGCCATATCTTGGAGCGAAGTTGTAACTTCTGTCATATTCAATATCTTATCATAATTCAGAAGCAGGTTTTCTCCAGATTCCAAAGCCTCCTGCCATTCTTTTTGCGTACGCTCGTAAGAATAGGTAAAGAATAATGTTCCAGGAGTACCTAGATTCTCAAGAAGTATTTTTCCATAACGACTTGATGCTGAATCAGGATCTCCGTACCAGTCTTTATCATAAATTGTTCCTGAACCTGTTGCAAGATGAAAACTGTATTTCAACATTTTCTTAACAAGAACAGGCACATAAAGATGATAAACAACATCTGGATTAGATGCAACGGTAGGATCATAAAACTGAATGTCAATAAGGGAGAACATAGTTGTCGAACCAGTATCAACATTATTTTTGTCATTCATCATATAGAAACGATTATTCGCGTCTATCTTCAGATTTGCGTCACCAGTTTTGACAAACTTCCCATCCACCAGTTCCATCTTATAGAGCTGCGTAGAATATACGGCGGCATTGGTTGTTCTGTCAGCATAATTATACTTTGTATTGGTCAGCAACTGAAGATAACCATTGATCAAATCCTGTGAGTTATAATGGTTTGTGTCCTCCAGAACAAGAATGCCAAAATCGTTATCAACTGTTCCTGCTCCTAACTGCGTATTAAACGATGAAAGATGAGAAGTATCAAACGTTATTCCCGGATATGTATACGCCTTACTATCTCCGCCACTTATTCCTAAAAGAATATTGTTGATTGTAAGATTCTCTGCAGTATCTGCAATTCCATCACCAGTCAACTGAGTATATGCATCGATTTCCCTATATGGATTTATTAGTACATAAGGAGATTTCTTTGCATTAGCAAAATCAGTGATTAATTCCGAATACGAATAAACCGGGTCCTCATCTGTTCCGGTATTAATCCTCTGCTTGATTTTAGAATAATTTGCGGTGTTAGGTGTAACCGATGTATCATAGCCCTTTCCGTTGTAATCTGCAAAGATGATATAGCTACCGGAAGGAAGATCTGTTTGCGTTGTACTATTAACACAAACAGCATTGGAGCATACAGTCGTGTAATTTGCTGCCGTAGAAGGTGTGGGTGTAGAGTTTCTTGAAAAGCCCACTATTTTGAGCGTTTTATTGCTATAAGAGCCCACAAAATCCGCTGCATATTTCGTTCCAGTACTTGTAATGGAATTCATGGCAATATTATATCCAAGTACTTGACTGCTCTTGCCTCCCAAGCCACCTATAATACCACCGGTAGCCTGTGCTGAAGACTGGAACTCACAGCCATCAATAAGATAATTTTTCAGATTAATAGTACCGCTTTCGTCAACATATCCAACACATCCACCAACGGAATCTCCACTACTCTTGATAATATAGTTTTTACTGCTGCAGTTTTCAATAGTGACATTAACTTTGGAGGCGTAGCCAATTATTGTTCCAACATCACTGTTCGAATTTCGCTCAACCTTTGCATTTGTGCCAGAGCCGGTTTTACCGTCTACACTCACATTAGTGATAGAAACAGTCTTTACAGAAGATGGTGAATACTGTCCGACTACCGCACTGGTTCTTGTGCCGGATACAGTCAAATCATTGATGGTACAATCCGTAATTGCGTTTGTTGTGACACCAGGATTTGATGTACCAATCAAACCACCTGTACCACCTTTCGCACTTGATAACATGATGCCCGTACCACCGGATACTGGGCTGACAGTTACATTTTTAATAATGCTGTCTACATCATAGCCTATTATACCTCCGGCACTGTTACCGCTATATGAATCTATACCATTCGACTGTGTGATACTTTTAATGGTGACCGTTGATGTTCCGCTTGATTCATTTATTCGAATAGGCGAACCCGATTTTCCAAAGAAACCGCCGGAATGCCCTGCACTGTGAACAATTAGATTTGAACCTGCGCAGTTGGTCACAGTAATTGCACCCGCACCGGAAACATCACCAATCAAACCTCCGGAATTCTGAAAGGTATACACTCCATCGCCGGAAGAAGTACAAGTCAAAGTATCCAATGTAAATGCATTGGCATTGGATTTAACGCCTGCCAGCATTCCTGCACTGAGGTATTTGTCTCTGCTGCTGTCTGTCGCCAGCGCGATCTCAGAACCATTTGTTGAGCTGTACGCAGTGACCTTGATCTGCCCATTAAACGTCAGTTTTTCGACAGTGCAATTTGTAGCCGGAACAAATGTGTTAAACAGTCCGAATCCACAGCTTGCTGCTGTGGGGTAGTTATCATAGGTCTGCTCATAGGTACAATACTGAGAGTGGAGATTGATAATCATAGTATTTCCACCAGAATTAACACTTGTAACACCTAACTGGAGGGAACTGTTATCAGAATTGAATCCGCCAATTCCGCGGAAACCATCCGGCATAGTCCATGGTGTCCCACTCATGCTAATAGAATAGCTCTTTCCGCTGTCAGTAATTACTTGAGCATTAGATGAACTATTTGTGTACTTCACAGTGATATATGGTGTCGCGCTTGCATCAGTTAATTCTGTGTAACCCGATGCAAACAATGCGGTTTCGCAGACTGTAGGATTATCTCCCGAATCAGTTGACATTTTCTTTTTTGTTTGCTTACATCCTACATCTTCATAGGTACCAATATGTGTTGTCTTAAATGCATCTTTGTCATAGCTAAGCGATGATGCAGTGCTACCAGTTCCACTGTTAACTATCAGCGATAGAATAAACATATCCTGTGCGCTATTGGCAGTTATGGAATCTGTATCGATAGTAACTGTATCTGTTGTCAGAATATCAGTTATTGAATAATTCTTATTATTGTTCTTCATAGTCACATTGGCTTCTTCAGGCATATAACTTGTACTTTCTGTAACTGCATAGCCATTGATGACTCTTCCTATAATTGGGTTAATGTAAAGATACTGTTTAGACGATAGAATGCCCGTATTACCATCACCGAATGAAACGCCTGTAGCAAGAGTCGTAGAGGAACTGCTGGATGCTAACCCGTTTATATTGCCAGACATATTGCGGAAGAACAGACCGCCATTTACTACAACGCCAACATATCCACCGATAGGAACGACCTGAGCACCGCTTCCTAACGTAAATGTAGTATTTGTGAATGTCACTGGCACATTGTCAATTACATTATCGCCACCCATAATCTTGCCAATTACTGCACCATAACTGTCGCAGCCGCCATTGTACGCAAAAGTGGCAGTAGAAGGGTTATCTTGTGCAATATCCCTATTAACATCAAGAATACTAATGCTAATATTTTTGATTACACTTCCATTGCTTGCAACTATCAGTGGACTTGAGCTTTTGTTTGTAATGATAGGATATCTTGCTGCCAATTCATTCTCTGGAGTAAACTGTTTCCCAACAATCACACCATGGAATGAATATGCACCCGAATTGTTTGTATCACCAACACCCAATCCAGCAAATTTGCTTGAAAGTGTCAAATCGGCAGTAACCTGATAATACGCACCAGCAAGATACATCCTAACCTGATCTGTCGTGTATGTATGAGATGTTGATGGGTTTCCAGTTACATCTGTAGCTCTTTTATATGTGCCGTTATCAGGATAGAATGTTATATGGTTAGAATCACCTGTGCACCAATATAGATTTCTATCACCTGTTGCTGCTGTCAGATTAGTGTAATCACTATCGGGAAGATTAATTCTGAATTTAGTGTCAATTGTGTCCCCTTTGAGAAGCTTGGCAAGTGCAATCAATTGACCCGATTCAGATATAACATAAGGATCGTTATATGTACCGCAACCGACGTTCAGACTAGCAACTGCAAGATTGACATCAAGTTCGTGATAATCTGTATTATGATTATCAAGAGACAGTGCTGCACTGCTGTCGGTTTTCTTGTCATAGTCGCCGACATATGGCAAGAATTTTGCAGCGGCAAAATCATATACTCCACTTGTATTTGAATTAGTAGTCGGGTCAGTATAATGTGTAGAATCACCTGAGTATCGTTTTTGCTGGCTCGAAGCATAATCAGGGTAATCATCATTATTGTCAAGCGTATATTTTACTTCCTGACCGTAAGTTACTTGATGCTTAGATCCGCTTGTGGGCCAATCCTCAGAATAAGTATAATTATACGTTCCACTACTAACACTATCTTTATAAATGTACCAATGCAAAAGAGTTGCCCTGCTGAAAATGCTTCGTGTAGTGCTGTATGCAGTAGTCAATTGAGAATCAGTAGAAAGATTTCCATTTGTTTTACGGCTGTCAAGAACGATCTTGGAAAAATCAAGACTCATGTTCGTTGAAGAACCATCAGATGCACCGACTTTGCCGATCAGGCTTGTTGCTGCATACCAAGAGGCGTTTGCCTGCTTTGTGGAATAAACATAGTTAGTATCAGTGGTCTTAATACCATACAGGTGAAGATTTGTATATTTTCCTACATTATTTATCAGCAAAGGAGCACAGCCTGCACTTGAAGCATTGTATACATAGGCACCATTTAGAGTTACGGTATAGTTTTTGCTGTCACCATTTGGTTTGAAGTTAACTGCGCTGTTTGCTCCGCCAAGTGTGCCGCTGATAATAAAGCCCGAACCGCCATTATAAATACCAACACTGCCTTCAAGTGTCATGTTTTTGGTCAGAAAAGATTTTCCAGCTGTGATGAAATTCCTAAAAAGACCGCAATGCATCATATAATGCTGAGTGTGGGAAGAATCGGTGCCTGAAGTAGTGCGCGAACGATCGTCGTCCACAATTCCGCCTGTACCAGTACTTGATGTATAACCTGTTCCAGTTGATTCGCCCAGTTCGATTTCCTCATTGCAAAATTTGATTAAGCTGTAATCATTTGGTTTAATATCTCCTGTATAATCAATAGGATAATATGAAAGCCCCGTCATATCAAGGCTTCCAGAACTAATAAATTCGACTCCTCCACTTTTGTTATTGAAATATGCTCTTAGTAGATTATTACTATATGCATACTGATACACGCTCCAAAGCAAGAACTTTTCTGCAGAAGATAGACTACTATAGTTTTCCTCTCCTTTTTTTCTTAAATAGTATAGATTGTAATAATACCGTGCATTTGGATTATGTGCAACTGTTTTGCCAAATGCAGTTTGATTCTGATATGTGTTGCAGGAGGAGCCGGTCATAATAAGAGATGGAGAATTTGCATTTGCATCTGTATTAATTGATATAACTGAAACACCATTGGTTGCAACATTTTTCGAAGTATCACTTACCCTATAGGTATACACAGCGACTTCGTCATAGCCATTTGTTATGCCTGAAAAGCCTACACTGCTTGAATCAGAAGAAATAATGTAGTTTTTCATGTTTGTCAACTCAATATAATTTCCTGCCATACCATTTTCGTTTTTGGGACGGTATGCAGTATTTATAATCATTCCAAACGAGCTATCAATTCCAGAAACATCAAGTCCTTGAATATTTAGTTTGTCAATTCGCCAGTGACCAGTTGCAATTGTACAAAGACCCGCCATTTTAACATATTCTCTGCTTCCGCTCATTAAACTGATAGAACACTTATTACCTGTACCTACGCCCACAGACATATCCGTTATAGTTACATCAGCACCATACCATTCGTAACCCAGAAGTGCAGCGCAGCCAAAGTTATTCTGATCACCACTTGTTGGTCCAACTTTAGCTTCTATACTAAGGCTATTAATAGCAAGACTATTAATATTTATTTTTCTGGTATTCCAGTAGTCTCTTATGGCTTTATCATTATTTTCGATATAAGCAATAAGTCCACCATACTTTATTGCTTTTTGTATATTAGAAGTGGTTTTTGTGCTATCAGTCGCTGTGGTATAGCTTCCGGACAAAATACACCCTGTACTGCTTTTATTGAAATTCACCTCGACATTTTTTGAAGCATTAGAAATCATTGATACAAATCCGCCATAAAATATAGCATTATCTGTATTATCACCTCTATTATCATAGAAGTCTACATCGCTTGTACAGTCTGTAAAATTCAAAACAACATCACTTGCCGCTATCTGTGACACAAATCCACCTGAATAAGCAGCGGACTCTTTCCCATAGAAAAAGATTTGAACGCCTGAAGTATCGCCAGTAAAGCTTATAGTTCCCGTTTCAATCGAAGCTCCAAATCCGCCTATATATACAGGGAAACTACCATTAGAGTTGCCATAGTGAATCGTCCCTCCAATAGTAAGATTATTAATCGCTGCTCCGCTGCCAATTCTGGCAAAAAGGCCATTATAGGCATGACGATAAATTCGTCCTGAACTGGTTTCATTTTTATCGTTTGTATTTTCAGCAAGATTTGTTCCATCAGACTTGTACCCATATGCTTCACCTATTGCAAGGTTAATGGTTTTATTATTTCCATTGAATGTACCTGTAAATTTCTCATTATCACCATTATCTCTTGTGAGACCAGTGATACCAGTCCCGCACAAAGAGATTTGGCTTGATGATCCAGAAGCAATAGTTATATTATTACTTAGAATGGTTTTTGAACTTGAACCTTCCATGACAAGAGCTGCACCGGTCGCACTTGTAGCAGTTGGAGAATCACCTGTCTTGAGTTGGATATGCAATGCAAGACGAATAAGATCATCTTTTCCACTGATTGCTTCAACATTAAATGTTGGCACAGTAATACTATGATTTATAGCAAAATATGATTCATCAATTATATAATCGGCATTGGTATCGGTAGTTAAAGATTTTATATCTCCACTTTCTGTAAGCCTAACTACTTCCCCCCATGTATAAACGTCATCAATTCTTGACGAGTTGCGAATTAACTTCCACGTTGCTTCAGTTTTTCCATCACCTTTAGAGTAGATAAGACCGTTTGTTCTATCTCTTACAATTAATCCTTCAGATGTAGCACCACTAAGATCTGTAACTCCAGCAAGGCGAAGCACCCCCTTTGGCATAGAATAAACAATTCCACCTTGCACAGTTCCCTTAATTCGAATATAACCGGAAACATCTACAAAACAGCTTGTTGAGTTATAAATCAATCCGCCGCTTGTTTTTGCAGTCTTCGGTTGATGTGTATAAAAATCATGAATATTGATATAAGCTGCAGAACTACTATCGTCTACGACAGAACATACTCCTCCAAAGTTGTTTACATTGCCATTCACATAGACATAGGTATTCCCTACATCGAGAGTATTAGTCAGCGAATTAGCTATATACTTATATGCCACTCCACCCAAATTTGACTTTCCATTATAATTAACATTGATCATCTTATCAGAACTGTCTGCTATAGAAGATAAAGTTGTGATTCCACCATTAAAAGTGATATTAGCCCCGGTAACATTATTATCGAGCACACCAAAATAACCGCCTGCATTGTTGGAATTAAATGTAAGCGATACATTTCTAAATGTGCTGTCTATTGTAATTGTTCTGTCATTGACAGTAGATGCCGGAATCGCAGGTGTATCTCCATCTGCCGGAATCTCATCATAAGATGTGGCTGCATTAGTATAAGAGCCAAAAAGATAACCGGACGCAGTTGTGGCGCTAAGGGTAGTTGCCTTCGCCTTCAAATTGCTGGTGATTGTCATACTGCCTATGGCTCTGTCAGGGTCTGTTGCACCAATATAGGCACCTGTCGCCTCACCGACAATGCCTCCTGCGTAAGAAGAACCTGTTACAGTCTGAGTAATATTGTTCAGTTCAGCATTAGCAAGTATAAGTTTAGAACCATTATCCATCGTGCCGACTAAGCCACCTGCGCTTGAACCGGTAGAGGTAACGGTATATGTTTTATTTGTGCCAGAATTAATTGTTGCAGTTAAAGAAGACTTTTCTCCCATGTTGCAACATAAAAAACCTACCGTGCCAGCAGACTTAACGTTTGCCGTTCCATTTGAGAATTTCATTCTATTGGTAACACTTAATGACACTTCTGTGTTTTCTTCAAGACTACCAATAACACCGGCATAATCACTTATTACATGGTTCTCATCAGTTGTATCCGCTGCTAAAATAACCGTCAAATTCAATGATGCTGATGCACTTGTAGTGTTTTGTATTTTTTGCGCCAATACCGGAGTATATGTAGTTTGTGCTGTTTCAGTTCTTCTTGAAAGATTCAGTTCACATATCTCTGCGCACTGCTCTACTGTTCCAAACAAGGGCTTATCCAAATTTAATCTAATAGTATCGGTGAGACCTTTCTGTACACTGCCCTTAAAAGGCAAAGTATCACTTCCGATACTTTGGTAGCCACCGCAGTTGTCATCCCCTTCACTATAAGTAACGCCGACCAAATCCCAAATAGTTCCCGACGTAGTCGAAAGAACAATAATATCAGTACTGTGATTATTAGAGGTGAATGTATTGTAAGCAATCGAATACTCTACCAACTGTGCTACATTATTAATCGTTACAGTACGTATACCATTCGCAACTGTCACATTATAGGTTCCGGTGCTTGCTGCATTAAAGTGATCGACAGTCATAGTGGCAAACGTTTCTTCTGCCTTAACAGATAGAGTGTTGCTAAAATGAATGCCCAACTGTGGTAAATTTATATCTACAGGCGGAAATCCGGTAAATAATAATGCAAATGCTGTTATCGCACTGACAACTCTTTTAAGCATTTTGCTGCGTTTCTTTTTCATCCGCCATTCTCCTTTCCAATATAATTACCAGCACAATCTGCGCTGAAAAGATAGTATGTTTATGATTCTCAATTTGCAGTATATGGAAATACAAACTCTACATAGTTTTTCATATCATCCCATGTAGCATATGATGCATTATCTTCAGAACCAGAACGATAAAACTGAAGATCGTATCGGTTTTTCGCATTGGAATCGACTGTAAAAACAATCGTTTTCCATCCACCAGATTCTGTTGGCAATTGTCCAATGCTCAAACCTAGTTCCTCAAGCAGGAATTGTTCATTTGCTTCTATGTATTGAGGCTTCCATCTCAATAAGGCTGTTCCTGATCCCATTCCCTGAATCACGTAATTATATCCGTCAAGTTCATCCGGAGATTTTCCACCGGCTGACATATTTTCATTGTAATCTCCAGTCCATGTTATCGACTCGACTTTAGCAGACTGAGCCAAACAAATCTGTGCTGATAATGCTGTCAACCCAGTGTAGCTTGAAAGCGGATCAGGTGTTGCCGTAATCTCCAAATACAGCTTTTTGTCATAAGTAGGAGTTTCAGCGAACAATGATTCCTTTTGATCTGCACTAAACTCCAGTTCTATAGCATCACTCACACTAGCTGTTCCTGGTAGCGAAAGCAGATAGTTGTCACCACTTTTATATATTGTGTCCTCATACGTAATACTGTCGCCCGAATTATATCCAAACCGAACCGTTTTAGCAAATCCATTATTTCCTGTTACTCTTGCAATTATGTACCTTTCACCCAAGTCAAAAACATCCGAACTTGTTGACCCATTTATCGGCACAAAATTTGAGCCGTTTAAATAACCTAATTTCATTTCAAGCTTATAGTTTATAACGGTATCATAATGAAAAGTAGGATTCGTTTGTGAATAATTGCTTATCAAGACCGTATCTCCGAATTTACCATCAGTACTCGTTACATATACCGGCTTCTCTCTACCTGTTTCTTCAAGATAATTAGACGAAAATCTTGAACTAACTGTACCATATCTTGCCACGACACTTTTAGCCTTATTGGTCTTGGTAAAGGCGGCATATACGACTGCTGATAAAATTACAGCGAGTGCAGCAATAATCCACAATAATGTCCAGTATCTTTTTATAAACTTTTTCAGTTTGTGAGTCACGCTACACACTTCCTTTCCCAACCAAATATATCGCAGTTAAGAGGTTGCTTCGGCTGAAATATAAATAATGTCAGTTTCTTTATCGTCTTTCAGTCCACCAGTTGCACTTGCCGCCTCTGCAGCTTTTTCCCAGTTAATCTCAAGAATATAATAATTATCAAAAGTATTGGATGCATCCATGCCGGACTTAATCCTTAATGCCTGCCAGTAAACAGGTTCACTATAAAGTTGCGCACCGACGTTATTTTCATTTGCACCATCATAATTCTTATAATCATATGTTGCATTGTGTTTGGACGAATTAGCTATCAAGTCACTGTCATTATCTTTATTGACAAATCTGGTAGTTACCGCCTGACTGTCATTACGAATTATTGTTCCACTCCATAACCGATAATTTGCATCCCCGGTGAAAGCATTATGTGGCTCATTAATACTGCTATCTTTTTCGATTGTGTAATAATAGGTATCTGTCTCAATACCATTTTCATCATGAGCAGTGTATTTAACCATGTACTCATCAGAAGCTGAAACCTGTTTTGCAGGATATATAAAATACTCAAACTGGTTATTTGTGGTATAGGCGAGCTGTAGATTGTAGTAACTGGCCGATTTCCCGGAAACAGCAAATACATAGTATTTTTTCTTTTCCACACTGTCGCTCACTTGTATATCCGTCAGTTGCAAATACTTTATATCATCATGAGCAGCCGAAATATACAACTTGGTAGGGGTGTCAATTCGTTCAAGATCTCCCAACTTTTTATAATTTGTAAACCAGGCAAATACAGGGACAGTAATTATCGCAACCACAGTAAGAATGATTGCAATAATCACTTCCATCCGCATTTTTCGGGGCAGATTTTTGAATTTATTATATATTTTTTTCATGTTCCACCCTCCTGTCATCTATTGCGGATATCATTCTCCAGAGTCTGTGTATAATTCAACAGTCATTTCTACTAATACGAACTGCGCATTTTCACCTATAATCTGATCAGCTCCATTATAACCATTACTCAATGTTATCAAAGCATTTGTACTCGATAATGAGCTTGGTGTTATGAGGGATGCTACTGTTCCGGAACTCTGTAAATCAGAAGTGCTGAAAAAATAACTCGGATTACTTGTAATGTAATTTGTCAATTCAGCACGAGGAGTTGTCACTCCACTTTGTTTGCTTGAAAACATTGCATTTCCAAACAGATTATCATCATCAGCATCAAGAACTATCTGTCCGAAAGTATTGGGCCAGATCCAATAGATATTGACCTCATAGGCAACTTGCCCATTTAAAGTGGTTTTATCTGATTGATGCTCAGAAGTATCATAAACAAAACTATCTATTATTCTCCCTGAATAGTATTTATTGGTATCTGTGTCTCCGTTAAGTTCTTCTGAAGTAAGCATATCCAGTTCTTGAAAAAACATAATGTGCCCTTTCAAATAACCGGCCGCTTGGGAATATATACTGGTTGAATCGCCGTCCGCTTTCTCGGCAAGCGACTTAAATGTGTTCGGTACTATTTCCTTTGTCATAACAGATGGATCATTGGTGTCTGGAACAAATTCAGCACAATACCCCGATAAATCGATTTTTAAATTATACTTTGCGTTTGTATCAGTTTTCGGAAGAATGTAAAAAGTGAGTTTTCCATATGATCCGGGACTAAAACCTCTGTAATCTTCAGCGGAGGTGTTTTTGCTTTCATCCTTCATAACCCAGCGAATTGAGCCTCTTTCGGTAGTAAGATCGCTTTCTCCGGTAAGATAACCAAAATCATTTATCAAAGAATTGTAGTAAGTATCAGCTCCACTTCTACTTGGTACCGCCAGCTCAAACGGCGCAGCAGCTACCTGAACTCCCATTCCCGAAGTTCCTGTCTCCTTATTCATAGTAAACCACGCGATTGTCACAAATATCAGTGTGATAACAATCAAAGCCAGCATCGCACCGAGCTTTATCAGCTTTGCCTTGCGCTTTTTTACGTTTTCGGCTAAAACCTCATGGCTTGCTGCTTCCGTTAATGAAGCAGACTCCGCTAATTCAATATTGCCCTTTTTTAATACTTGCTTGCTATCCATCTGCTTCACCTCCGCTAAAAGTTTATGCCCCTACATATCTCCTTATTGTTACCTCTATGTTAGGATTTCCAAGAAGCCTGTTCAGTTCATCTATATCCATGCCGTTCTCAAGACAGTTTGCGGCGAACGTATTCCTCAGCGTTCCGAATTTTCTGTATTTGATCCCTGCCTTTTTCAGCAGGTTTATGTAGTGATACCTAAACACTGAGATGTCCATAGGATTACTGCTGCAAGTGAGCACGTAGTCCTCGGACTGATACATCTGCCTCATCGGTAAAAGCTGCTCCATAATGCTTATTGGTATCGGAATATCCCTGTTGAACTTGCGGCCTCCGCTGCCTCGGGCATCAGTATACTGTCTGATTTTCAGAACCTTATTGTCAAAATCAATATCCTTCCATTTCAGCCCGCAGATCTCTCCTCTGGTTATTCCGGTATATAAGCACATCAGTATGCAAATATGGTGAATATCGAGCGGGCTGGCCGCACTCCTCAGCTTCTCTGCTTCGTCTGATGTGAAAACTGTCTTTTCAGCCTTATCCTTAATTGCGACCATTGCTTTCCTCGAAGGGTCGTTAAGCTCGAATTCCAGTTTGCCGTACTTAAACATCATCTGAAATGTCCTTACTATCTG
>OCTW011609839.1_pt1 | contig 15610 bp, 10 predicted proteins | sample 1539671 | NCBI WGS metagenome assembly OCTW01 (sample SAMN02144230, study PRJEB22623) | gut metagenome | biome: sheep rumen | host: Ovis aries | place: New Zealand
CAATTATCAATTATCAATTATCAATTATCAATTATCAATTATCAATTATCAATTATCAATTATCAATTATCAATTATCAATTATCAATTACAAAATATATTTCTGCATATCGACATCCTCAACGAGATCAGCCAGGCGAGTTTTGACATATTCTTCATCAATGACATACTTTTTGCCGGGATTATCACTCGCTTCAAATGATATATCATCAAACACGCGTTCAATCACGGTATGAAGCCGACGTGCTCCTATATTCTGCATTTTTTCGTTGGCACGATAGGCAGATTTGGCCATGGCACGGATAGCATCCTCTGTGACTTCGACTTCTACTTTTTCCGTCCCGAGAAGTGCCTGATACTGCCGAATGAGATTATTGTGGGGCTCGGTTAATATTCGCACAAAGTCATTTTCTGTGAGCTTATCGAGCGTGACGCGAATCGGGAACCTCCCCTGCAATTCGGGAATCAGGTCCGAAGGCTTGGCAACATGAAATGCACCGCTTGCGATAAACAGAATATGATCGGTTTTAATAAAACCGCATTTGGTTTTAACGGTCGATCCTTCGATGATCGGCAGCAGATCCCGCTGCACGCCTTCGCGCGAAACATCCGGGGAATTGCCGCCTCCATGGCCAGACCCCGCAATTTTATCAATTTCATCGATAAAGATAATCCCCATCTGCTCGACGCGCTGTACGGCCTCGCGTTCGATGGCATCATTGTCGATGAGCTGTTCTTCGGCATCATTCTGCAGCTGCTGCAATGCTTCCGAAACCGGCAAACGTTTGGTGACTCTTTGCTGAGGTCGCAATTTCTTTATAAAATCGCTAAAAGCGCCTTCTTCCTCGCGATTGCCATTTACCGAAAAGATATCAAAAGTTACATCACTCTTTTGATCCACCTGGATGTCGATATACCTGTCATTGAGTGCACCGCTTCTCAAGAGTTCGAGCAGTTCATTTTTTTCACCCGGTTCCATCGTTTCAAAATCCTCGCCACGGCTTTGCGCAATGCATGCAGCCACGGTTTCTTCGGCATCGCGATGGGCACGATCCCGAACATTTTTGGTAAACTCCTCGCGCACAAGTTTGACGCCCATTTCCATGAGATCGCGCACCATACTTTCGACATCGCGCCCGACATATCCGACTTCGGTAAACTTCGAAGCTTCTACTTTTAAGAACGGTGCTTTCGATAGTTTGGCCAGTCTGCGGGCAATTTCAGTCTTTCCGACGCCGGTTGGACCAATCAGAAGTATATTTTTAGGTGAGATTTCTTCGCTCAGTTCACCATCGACCTGAAGCCTTCGCCAACGATTGCGCAGTGCAACCGCAACGGCGCGTTTGGCCTGTCCTTGCCCAATAATATATCTGTCGAGCTCACGAACGACTTCTGCCGGGCTCATTGCCTCGGGAATATGATTCATTTTCATGGGAATCCTTTATCAAAAAAGAAGCGGCGCGTATTCGCAAAGCGAAAAGCGGCGCGCGCAGGGCGTATTTGCCGAAGGCAAATAGCCGGCGCCCATTATACAGCATCGATCGTTTTAGAAATAATATGATCGTTAGTGTAAATACAAAGTCCCGAAGCAATTTTCATCGCCTTAAGTGCAATTTCTTCCGATGATAGCTCGGTATTTTCCATCAATGCAATGGCTGCGGCAAACGCGAAACCAGACCCAGACCCGATGCTCATGACATCCTGATCGGGCGTAATGACGTCGCCGGTGCCCGAGATCGTCAGCGTCACATCTTTGTCGGCGCAGAGCAGCATGGCTTCAAGATTCTTCATATATTTGTCCATGCGCCAATCTTTGGCCAGTTCGACGGCTGCGCGCATAAGTTCGTGATTGTACTCATTGAGTTTGGCTTCGAGGCGCTCGAACAGCGTCAGTGCATCGGCAGCCGATCCGGCAAACCCCACGAGAACCTTGCCATTGGCGAGTGTGCGAACTTTTTGTGCACCATGCTTGATGGACATGTTGCCGAGAGAGACCTGGCCATCGCCGGCAATCGTCACCTTGCCATTGCGGCGCACCGCTAAAATTGTCGTACTTCTGATTTCTGGAGTCATTTTTTATTCCTTTTCCGGGGCGCTACCCCGAACCCCGCCAAGGGGCTAAGCCCATTGGAACCCACAATATTTTTTATTTTTTAATCTATAACCTTCGCCAACCTGTGCAAAATGGGGCCCCTACCCCATTTCGAATGAAGACTTGCGACTTCGTTGTTTTTATGTTTTAAACTTACTTGTACGGGGCGCTGCCCCGGGCCCCGCCAAGGGCATAATGCCCTTGGAACCCATAATCATTTTTAGTTTTTTCGTTTGCACTTATCCGTGCGAAATGGGGCCCCTACCCCATTCCGAATGAAACCTGACGTCCTAATAATATTTACGTTTTAACTAATAATATTTACGTTTTAATGACTACCCCTCACTCGTATTATTATGCTTTCAAGCATTAGTTTACAATTGCGAATTACGCATTACGAATTGCGAATTAAAACTCATCCCCGCAAGAATACCGACTGATCGTACCGCAGCATCACGAGATCGCGCTGATAGTTATCGCAGGCCGTGCAGGGAATCCCTTCGTCCTCCTCGATGAACCAGCGTGTAAAGTGTGCACCGGCAGCATCTGTCAAGGGGTAACCACCACCAAATCTTGGGTTAATTTCCATGAGTTGAATGGCGTGTGTTTCGGGGTGCCAAAACAGCTGAACGCAGATCGTCCCGCGTGCACCAGGCAGTGTTTCAGCGACTTTGCGCACGAGATCGACAATTTCCGGCGATTCAATCGTCTTGCCTTTCGAGACCTCTCCATCGCGTACTTCGAGACGACGCCTGGGGACGACGCACAGGCATTTGCCCGTCTTTGGGGAAACGTATGCATCGACGGTTACTTCGACGCCCGAGCCGAGTAATTCAACCACATCCTTATCATGTTTGCCGCTATTTTTGCGGATCTCGAGGGCATCACGCGATTCGACGCGCGACGCACCGAGAGAACGCGAACCATCGGCCGGCTTTGCAAAGCAGGGGTATTGCCAATCGGGATCATCGAGCGCTTCCTGCATCGTACATTGTTTAAATGTCGGAAAGCCGTTTTTGACAAACCACGCATGGGTATTGCGCTTATCGGCTGCAATTTCGATGGTTTCAGGATCCGAAACCATCACGTTTATGCCTGCATCCTCGAATAAAGGACGTGCTTTGGCCAAAATTGGCAACTCCGTATCGATCGTGGGAATGACCCAGCGAATGCCATAATCCTGACAAATCTGGAACATGCGCGGAAGGAAATCGGGTTTTGTCACTCGGGGAACGATTGCCTGTTTTTTAGCAAGTGCAAAAGCCGGCGCAAACGGTTGTGCATCCGTAGCGACGACGGTACAATCCATGCCGAGTTCAAAAAAAGTTCTTTCCCAAATGCGCAGCAATTCCACGCGCCGACCAGAGCAGGAGAGCAATAGATTTTTTTTCATACGATTTCCCTAGATCATATCCATTCAGGCATAGGAAAAAATTTTAACAAACGGATTTGCTCAGGCCTAACGGCCTTCGCGGTTTTAGTGGTTGGTAATCAATGGTTAGGGGTTAGTTGTTTTAACCAACCCAAGATGTTTACCTTCGAAATGTGGTCATGATTTCTAAGTTCTAACATCTAAAAAAATGAGCAATGTTCGTTGCGAATAAACCGGTTAGTAAAACCATTTCTCCCAAATCATGTTCTGTCCCGAACACCGATTTTCTTCAAAACACACAAATAATATAACGCCGACAATACCATATAAAAGATTCCACCCGTGATGATTTTCAGCACCAGTGTGAGAATTACATTATCTCCAAAGGGAATGATAGAGAGCAGTCCCGTCATGGCAAGGCCAATCAAAACGAAAGGCAATGCCTGACGAATGAATTTTACTATGGGTACCAATTTTATACAATAGATGGTTTGAATCAGAAAGACCGTACATTCGGCAGCGACGGTGGCCGCCGAAGCACCAACAGCTCCGAACCTGGGAATCGTCAGCCAATTGAGCAGCAGATTGACTGCTGCACCGGCAAAAATGGAACCGACAAAAACTTTATCCATTTTTTTAGGAAGCAGAACCTGCTTTCGGACGACATTGGCCATGGCGAGGAATATGGGGGCAAACATGAGGATCTGCAAAAGCTGGATGCATGGTTCGAACCCGGGACCATAAAAGATCACTGTAAATTCGGGGGCTGCACTGATGACACCGAATGAAAAGGCCGACACGAAACAGAGCGTCAGCCACATCGAAAGCATAATATATCGGGTGGCATTCTTTTCCTCGCCTTTGCTGTACAAACTGGTCATGCGAGGAAGCATGACTGTGCCGATGGCCGCCACCAGCGTCACAGGAACAGACATGATACTTTCGGAAGACTGATAAAACCCAAGTTCTTTGATTTCGACCATGTTGCCGAGCATGAGCTTGTCCATATAATTGTACAAACTGATACCCAGTGTCGGCAAAAACAGGACTATCATGGATTTGAGGTGTTTAAAAGCATACCTGAACTCGCGCAGGCACAAACGCACCTTAATCATGGGCAGCATGGCCCACAAAATCATATTGATGACCAAATGTGTACCGCAGCAAATGAGCGTATAGGGAATGATATCTTCTTCGGTCCTGACGCATACAAAGATCATGACAACCGAAAGAATCTTGACAATCATACTCCGCAGGGCAGTTTTTTTAAATTCTTCGAGCCCGTAATAGAGCCAGTTAATATCCAGAATTCCGGACAGTACATATAAACCTGCACACAGATAAACACTTTGATTATCCACAAACGGGAAGATACATGCATATACCAGAATAGCGAGGCATGACACCCAAAACTGGAGACCATAGATTTGTGAAAACAGTTGCTGACGCAGATCCGGATTATCAGCAACTTCGGCGATGCTGCGGCTGCCGTAATTATTGACCCCCAATCTAGAAAACATCACAAAATAGGCGGCAAAAGTAAAATAGTAGGAATAGATACCAATATTGGAAGCCCCCAGAACCCTCGAAATATAAGGAACCGTCACCAAAGGCAAAAGCACCAGAAGCAGCTGATAGGCCCCATTGTAAAGGATATTTCGAAGGACTTTGCTCATTTCAATTCGTAATGCGTAATGCGTAATAGGTTATAACCAATCTAAAGGGAATGCTATCCAATTTGCAATATGCAATGCTCAATGCGCAATCGGGATTCAAAACCAAAGGGTGCCTCATAAACTCATGTAAATTGCTTTCTCATGTACAATTTTCAATTGAACAACCAAAGCTCTGAGATACAAGAATCTCAATTCTTTAGTAAAAAACTTGAGAATGCATTAATGATTACGAATTACGAATTTTAAAAATACTTTCTCAATCCAATCATTGTCAGAATATATTTTGCAAGGACCTTTTTATTGAATCGTGCTTTCAGGCTTTTTTGGTACCACTTCAGAGACAAACTGCGATCAAACAGATACGAGTAATCCCCCAGATTACAATAGAAAAAAGCACGTGCAGGAATATAATTCTCTATTTCATTCTTATGTTTTTTTACAATTCGATAAACGGAATCATATTTCTTTTCCTGATTCGATGCATACGTAATGCTGTCCTGCATGGCATAAATATTCACAAGTGGCTGTGCAAGAAATCCTACTTTAAAATCGTGCGCGACCTGCAGGGCAAAATCCTTATCCTGTGATTTATTCAATGCCTCATCAAAACCAACTTTTTTGAGCACTTCTCTTTTGCACAAGAATTTTTGAGTCGAAACGGGAAAATCAGTCATGAGTACATGGTACCAGTCGCGATCAGGCTCGTTTCCATAGTGATCCAGTGGTGAAAGGATGGTTCTGCCATCCATCAGGATGAGATTTCCCCGACAAAAGGAAAAATCATATTCCCCGGATTTCATAAAAGCGATCTGCTTTTCCAATTTTTCGGGTAGCCACTCATCATCGCTGTCCTGAAAGGCAATCCATTCACCGCGAGCATGTGAGACACCGATATTGCGAGCCCTGCAGGCACCTCCGTTCTGTTCCAATACAATGACATGCAGTCTCTCATCCGAGATGGAATTCAGCATTTCGACGGTCTTATCTTTGCTGCAATCATCGACGACAATGACTTCGAGATTTTTGTATGTCTGATTCAGGACGCTCTGTACAGCCCGAAGGATGGTTTTTTCGCGGTTATATGTAGGAATAACGACCGATACCATTTCCTCACAGGATGACGCATTTATAAAGGTAATACCTGGATTTTTAGAAGGATCCATACGGCTCAATTTCCCATAAATTCGGGCATCGTAGCAGAGTTTTCATGTTCAATGCCACTGCGCCTTAAAACAGTCCACACCGTTTTTATCAGGATCTTCAGATCGACCCAGCATGAGGCATTTTCGACATACCAGACATCATAGTCGAACTTTTCCTGCCATGAGAGTGCATTACGTCCATTGACCTGTGCCCATCCGGTTACTCCGGGTTTGGCCCACTGTCTTTTAATTTGATGTTCATTATATCGTGAAAGATAGGACATGAGCAGCGGCCTAGGTCCAACGAGGCTCATATCCCCTTTGAGGACGTTCAGAAGCGTGGGGAGTTCATCGAGGGATAATGCGCGAATTTTTTTCCCAAACGCTGAAAGTCGCTCGCCATCGTGGCTTGCATCCGTCCCTTCCGGGGCATTTGCCATGGAACGGAATTTCAGCAGTTCAAAAGGTTTACCGTCCAGTCCTGGCCGTGTCTGTCTAAAAAGAATGGGGCTGCCCAGATTGAATTTCACCGCCATGGCAGTTCCCAGCATGACAGGCCAAATGACGCTGAGCCCGGCCACAACCGATACGATATCAAAAAGCCGTTTCATGGCGTGATAGATACATGCGCCATGAGCCTCACCTCCCAAATCCACGACCTTTTCGACACAATCCGACCACCAATCCACGAGGACATCGAGATCATTGGCCAAGGCTGCCGACCAGACTTTTCTCAGCCATGTAGAATCGAATTGTTCGGTTTGCCAGTCTTCCATCAATAATTGCATGGCCGTTTCGAGCCCTTCCACATCACCGGGTTCCACGACAATACCGCATGCATTATCCACGACGAGATGCGCCACATCCGATTTTTCGGGTGCCACAATCAGAGGAATGCACTTTGCGGCTAGTGCACTGTAAACCTTACTTGGAACGCTTGTCGCCCATGCATTCTGAGTCAATGTCGCCAAAGCGACATCTGTTCTGCTCAGCAACTCTGCCCATGCTTTATCAGGCTGTGGCCCTATGAATCTGACATAATCCCCACACCCCTGCCAGGCATCCTTCAGTCTGGCTTCACCAGTGCCGGAAGCAGCAATTATAAAACCGACCTTATCGCGTTGTGCCTCATCGAGCGCTGAGATAAATGCAGGGACAGCTTTTTCGAGTGTCTCGACATCGTGCATGAGCCCCATGTTGCCGACGTACGAAAAGATGCACCGCCCCTCCATCCACTGCGACAGATCAGCATCGAGAACATGATCAATGGCGTTGAATTCAGAGACACTGGCACCGGTTGGAATCACCCAGGTATTGGGATTTTTACCATATCTGGATTCTGCAGATTCTTTAAGGACATCCCCAATATAGACGATACCATCGGCATGTGCGATCATCCAGCGATTCGCAGCCGACATGATCCAGAAGAGCCATTTTTTTTCAATACCGGCAACTTCGAGCGCATCCGGATACATATCGTACATCAGTGCAACGACGCTGCAACGATGCAAAAACCGGGTTGCCACCATAAAATGCGGCAAAAAGAAAGGATTTGTCGAAGTTATCAGAACTGGCTTCTCCAGCGTTTTTGCCATGAACGATGCCTTCACAGCATGCGCCAGCGCCATAAACGGAAATGCCCCAAAACTCAACCCTCGAGCCAGCAATCGACCCCATTTGCCTTTTGAAAACAGAGAACGCCATTGTTCGGGGGTAAACGCAAACACTTCCTGTGCTTTATATTTTCGATTTTGAATAACCGAAACCATGCGTGCAAGCGGCCCACCACCTACGGATGAAAATGTCTTTATTATCGGCTTAAAATGCATTTTCCATCACCTTATGTTTGAGGATATCGGCCTATGCGCTCCTGGCGCATACGGCCTTGTGTTCGCTGCTATTTCGGCAAAAGCCGAAATACGCAGCTTTGTGCGGTCTATTTGTGCAAAATGCACAAATACGCCCGCACAGCGAGATTCATACCTCGACCAAAATGGCACGCATCTGTTCATCGGTCAATCTCAATTCATGGGTGCCAATATGGATAATAACCCCCTCAGCTGTAGTCAGAGTCTTGGTTATCACCACATTCGGCAAGATCCCCATGTCAAGGATGGCCTGTCTGTGCGAACCTTTAGCCCGTATTTGTTTGACAGTTACCGAAGTATGATCAGCGACTTCATCCAATGTCTTAAAATTCTCAAGGATGGCAGCATATTCAGCACTCTCATGTTCACGGCATGATTTATCGCACGTGCCAGAGATAAACCGTGGACAGATCGAAAGCGACTCAAAAAACCGCACAAAACGATCCATCCCTTCATCCGAGAGTGCATGTTCAAGGCCACATGCCTCCTCTTTGGCCTTATCTTCGGGCATTCCCAGAATATCATGAAAGAACTGGAACAGCAGCACATGGCGCGCATATACACGCCTTGCAGCTGTTTTACCTTCTTCTGTCAGACGGATGGATTCGCGCTGAACATACTTAAGGAATCCCATTTCCGAAAGACGTTTGAGGGCAGGTGTAACAGAGGATGCCTTCACTGAGCGAGCAAGTGCGATATCACGCACACGTGCCTCCTGTGCAGAGCCCTGTTGCAAAAGGTAAATTGTCTCTAAATAATCTTCGAGGGATGATGTCAGATTCGCTGTCATGCATGCTCCTGGTTATGATTCACGTCCCCTTCTCCCAAGATGATTTTACACGAATTAGGATAAAAATGTCACATGTTCGAAAAGAATTAATGACTCAATCCACGGGCGAATATAAAGTGAGTTGGGAGAACGATAGGCAAATTCAGCTATATCCTGATCTGTTTCTACCAGTGCAATTTCTTCATGCAGCATCGACCAGTGATGCATATCCAACAATTTCGACGGTACAATTTGTGTCTTTAGGATATCCACGCTTTCATTATGGTTAAAACGCGGATAGCCGCAGGAACTGTAAATATCGACCTGAGAATCATTCGGTTCTTTATCCTGCTCTTTCATGTTGTAATACAGGAAGTACAACGCCTCGGGCACATGAGTCCGCGCAATACCATGCGTCTCAAAATCAATCACGCCATCACGATACTGCGCATCTCTCGCCAGATTGGCCAATCCTTCATGGGATAGACACTCCACACTCGCCATACTTCCTGTAATCAGTGGCATATCTAAAAAACTGTGCAAAGCCTTTATCGCAAATCGGGATAATGATTTAGAAATGCGGGTACTGACTGTCTTTAAAATCCCCTCACCATCGATCATGCATAAACGATATTTTTCGACACCACAGATTGCATGAGATGACCCGTTAAAACAGGAACAAAGAAAATAACGCGAAACGAGATTATCGAGCAGATGCTGCATTTTTGGGGTACCTCCCCGAAGACGCGATTCTGTGTACATCATGTTAGCTCCTCCCTGACTATACCCTAACATGACAAATGGCCCCGTAATTTTCTCGATTTCTTCAACGATCTTATCGGCATTATAATCGATTGGCTTAACAGTTCCCGTGTCCGTTCGCACAATCTTTAATCCGAAATCCCGCTTCAAACGCTCAAATGCCGAAGCCAGTTCGTGACCCGCTTCGCCTGCCGTTATGACCCCCATCGCAGTCACAAGTGTCAAATCAATCGGCGATTTACGGGGACGCGGTACAAACCAGATCAAAGGATCTGACAAAAGAGGGGCATGATCCGATTCCACAGCATATACGGCATGCACAATTCCCTCAATACGCTCATTTCTGGGCATTATCTCAATTTCATCCGTCGATGCAAGACCAAGAAAATGTGCAAACCACCCTCTTGAATCATCGACGTCTTCCAATAGCTCATCTTCAACTGCCGCAACACGAAGTCCTTCATACACACGTTGGTACAAGCCGTTCATGACCGGCAATTCCCAGGCACGCGGATGCACTTTCATAAGTGCTTTCGATTGCTCAATCACAGACTGCCAAATGGACTGCGCTTCCAAAAAACGAGAACGATCCGTACCTTCGAGAGAAATCATTGGTCGTGTCAATTCATCGGCATGCTCTATGGCATGCGCAAGAGCATCGACACACACACCTACACACCCCTCATCCAAATTCATTCCAGGTAAAATAGCTTTTGGGGTGATCGCATTCGACGGTACATCCGAAGTCTCAAAACGATAGGAATGCATGCGAAGCAAAGCCGCACAATAGAGCTCATTGGAATTCACTATCTGATCGGCAATCTCAAAGATTCTGCCAATATAACTTCCAGAAGGGTTCGTACTCCAGGGAGCATAATCCTCAGGTTTGGGGAAGGATATTCCTGTCAGTTCAGTTAAAGCTTTCTCACGATCCACTCGCTCCCGAAGCAGGTTCTGTTCCTGAGAAAGCCACCCCATTAACATGCCTACTAACGCCCGAGTGCTATGCTGGCCAATTTCATACATCACAGCCATTGCATAAGTTTTTCCCCGCGAAATGAGATAATCGAACAAACGCGCCTGATTAAGCTGTACAAACAATCCGTGATAACGACTGGAAATTCCTGCTGAAATCAAGCGTGCCAAATCGATCGGCGCTAGCCACGTGCAAAAACACCTGGAAATGTCTGTTTCCAAATTGGCTTCTTCTACTTCCTGCAAACACTCGCGCTCTCCCGTAAGCAGCAGATCCAGAAAAACATCGATATTAAAATCCTGAATGAAAAAAGTACCCTCGCGAGGCTCCAAATTTAAAATCCGCTTTTTTATATCAAGCAATTTGGCAATCTTGACACGCATCTGATCATCCTCAAATAATTCCGGACGATGATGCAGCAACCACTCAATTTGCTCCGGCTGATAACCACCGGCATAATTTAAAAACCGCTTCGCAAGATCTCGCGCTTCAACAGGCGAATCATACAATTCATTGGCCGTAGGAAGCATCGATATTTCCTGCAAATAGGATGGTTCATCACACAATGCCAGACGATGTGTCACTTCTGGACGTTCATAGTGAACGGGAGAAAAGACTTTGTGTACCCATCGCAAAATCCCGCCCAAATTGTCGAGATTGGTATTGGGAAATGCACGATCGATCAACTCTTCAATTTTATACCGATCAATTCCCTGAGCATGCATGATGCGGTCTAAAGTTGGCAAAAAATCCTCAGCATAATCTTCATTGTTAAAAAACAGCAAAGAAAGTGCAACCGCAAGTGTCGGCATGTGATAAAGCTTGCGAATGCTCAGAATTCCCCGCGCCTCACATTCCGTTTTCCATGTCGAAATCCGATTCGACAATTCACGTGTCCATGACCAGAACGGGAAAATCGCCACTTCGGCAATCTGTCTCAAATGAGCCCAAAAGGCGCGTTCATTCAAAATAGCAGCCAACTTTTCCAGTTCAACACTCGGTTTTACCAGGGCATTAAAGAAATGATCATCATAAAACCCATGCCCGCCTTTAAAACTCAATTCACCATGACTTCCAAGTTTTACTGTAATTCCACTGTCAAGCAATTCATCAGGCAAAAGCAATGCATGCCCGCCAGCAGCCTCCAAAATTGGAGACGTCTTCATAGACCATGACACATCGGTCACGCACTGTGAAAGACCAGATATGGAAATCCTTGCCAAATTTGAAATGGTTTCCAGTTCTATCGGATCATCCGAATGAATGGAATATCGATCACATGACAGGTTAAATTCACGAAAAACAGTCGTAAACCGGGAATCATCCAATTCTATGACAAAAAGTGCCTCTGTCGCATTGTCGATATGAAAAGCCCATCCACCTTTAAATGATCCATGCATCCCTAATTGAATATGATGCGAATTGAGCCCAAATTCGGGAATGGGTATTTTCCGGATCATACTCTGGATATCGAAATCCAGCTCCGGGTGAAGTTCTACCCTGATTTTTTCATCCTTTCCGCGTACAAGATGCCCCTTAATATCACCCTCAAACTGGCCTATCTGGGTTTCGCAATCATAAAACTCGATGGGACTTTCACGCTCCAGACAAACATGGCTGCTGACATCCAGTTCATAGGTTTCAACGTGAAAAACGCCATTTTCACAATCAACACCCCAGTCAATCTTCCCCTCCAAAGGAATACTGCCAAGAGTAAACCTCAGGTCGAGCATATCCTTAATATAATCATCTTCGACACATAGTCTTATCCATTCAGGACGAAGTTCAAATCCCTGTTCCAGTTCAAAGATGCCCCGAATATCCTGACCAGATCCCAAAAGAGAAACAATCCAGTCCTTATCCCCTAAGGCAAGCCCAAAGGTGAGCAGCGAATCCGTGGTGGCTTTCATCGATGCATGTGCGCAGCACGGTGTATGTATTTTGTCCGAAAACTGAACATGCGTATCGAATTCAAATTCATTATCTTTGCGGACAATATCGAAATCTGCCAACAAATTCAGAATGCGTTGTGTCTGTAGATGTACGAGAAAACGTCTCCCCTCTCGCGCATCAATACTGACAGGAATTGGCGAAAACTGCAGTTCTGCCCCAATTTGCCCATGAAAACTATCCACCATGGCCAAAATGGTTCGCGCCATATTGCCGCCCTGCTCACGATCGACACAAAACTGTGTCACCAAAACAGACAAATTACTGTCAAACGAAGGAACGAGAATATCCGGAAGCTGAACCTGCTCAAAATTCCATCGAAGACGTCCCCCCATGGCCACTTCACCAGTCAATGAAAAGACGAGATGCGAATGTTTGACCAATATCTCAAGCTCTGAAATGTAAATCCCCTCGACCACACTGTCGAGCCCCTCCTCTGCCTTTATCAGAGCCTTTCCAAGCAAAGCTTTTGATTTTTCACGGGTTTTTTCTACATTCTCATTCAGATGGTTACGTTCTGCGGCATCTTTGATGAATTTTCCCACCGATGTATCCGCCAATTTTCCCAAATAAGTACGCGCATTATTCCCCACGTATGCACTGGCTTTTGAAATAAATTCGCTACGCCCCAAACCAGATTTTTCGTTCGGATCTTCACCTGTTTTCTGTTTATTTTTAGATTTCGACTGGGCTCCGGCAAGCAACACACTGAACTCATCGATTGTCGTAAAAACATTCTGCAAATGAATTGGCCTGGAAAACTCGAGTTTTGCACGTTCAAATGTCATTGCGTTATTGACCGCCCTGACATCCAGTTCCAATTCCAGGTTAGTGTCCGGTTCTACACCAAACTGAGCAGATCTTCCCGATGCACCGACACTGTGCTCACCGGATATCAACCGAACACCCGAACTGAGCCTTAAATGACGCACAAAATCACCTGTCTGCATCCCCAATAAAAAAGACAACTCGCTTTCCGGATGCGGATGTGCGTCCCCCAAAGGATTGCCCGCCAATTTAAACTCCAACTGCAAGCCCTTGCGTTTTTCCATGACAATCCTCACTTCACCGACGACAAATCAAACTGACTGCCAGAAACAATACCATATTTTCCAGCATCACCAGCCGGAAGTTCCAACACATATTTTACACTGTCCGTCGATAAATACCGCGGCACATCATTGAGCGGCTCCGCATTTGAAACGACGTTCGAAACACTCCCATCTGCACGAATAAACACCATATCCAGTGCAAGGTACGTATTGTGCATCCAAAATGCTCGCTTGCCCTCGTTCGGATAAGAAAACAACATCCCCCATCCTGGCTGACAATATTTGCGCATCATCATGCCGCGTGACATCAAATACTCATCATTTTCGATTTCTACACGAATGGAACCTGTTCCCGTTTTCGTTGTAAACTTCAGTTCCGGTGTTTCTGCCTCAATTTTTCCCGTCATTGCTGGCGGCACAATGCACTTTCCCCCAAAACACGCCAAAGGTGCCGTACACTCACGAGTATGCGTACAACTTTTCTGAAAATCACGTTCAAAACTCGAACGTTCAATGACCATCATCGAAAGCACTGCAGCATTCTCTTCGTCAGACGCGCGCTTCGCCATATTTGAACAGGCAATCATGCCAGCAAAAGCCGCACAAAATGCCATCATAATCCCTGAATGCATGGACATAATGAATCCTTTCTGTAATCGCCGGGCTATTGCGCATGACTGCGCAATACACCCGGCCTGCCTGTGCTATCTGAACGATACGCCCAGGCTGTTTATTCTGGAACAAATCCTTCAGAAAACATCCATTATATTACGAAATTAACAAGAAATGCTCAATAAAGAGGTATGCATTTAAAATCACCATTGCCAGAGCTTCATCGAAAAGCTTGATACAGTAAAAAGAGTTAATACGTCTCCCTCGAAAAATATTCCCATTCCAGCATTTGGCAAACTGTATCCCGCATTGAATATTCCAATACCTGTTCAGATTGCCGATTGCTGCATTCCCCCGATACCTTAATACACGATATACAGGTTAACAATTTCGTTAAAAAACAGACATTAAAAAAAATGATCCTCAAAAATGTAACAACGTCAATCACGATGGCATCATTATAGCGAAGGAATAGTCCTTCGGAACCAGACCAGGAGGTATCAGATGTACCCATCGGGATTTCTCTGACCACAGGAAACCATCCCCGACATAATGTACGGCCAACCGAGGGGCGGTTTATCAGTTTTTTGACCTGGACGCAGGAGAAAAGCTGAACGTGCGGTACATGCCAGGCACATCGTATGGCTTTTTTTTACGACAGATAAAGTCGGAAAGGGAGTAGTGTGCCAAGACCGAGCGAATTTTGGGTTTCGGGCGTCGGTCGGCGGGTGGGAATGGGAGAGCGGTAACCCTTGGGTTACCTAAGAATAGCACAGCTTACATGTACGTCTTAAAACCACATACAGAATTAGCAGGCATCGATTCAACGATACTCAGAGAATACCTTCGAATGACGGCTCTCAATTGTTAATGATTCCGATTGCCAACGGCCTATCCCGATTGCTAATGGCCTATCCAGAATGCCAACGGCCTATCCCGATTGCCAACGGTCGCTCCCACTTGCTAATGGCGAATGACGACTGGCAAATCCCGATTGCTAATGGCCGCTCCCACTTGCGAATGGCGAATGACGACTGGCAAATCCCTATTGCCAACGGCCGCTCCCACTTGCGAATGGCGAATGACGACTGGCAAATCCCTATTGCCAATGAAGAATAGCGAATATCAAATTGAATTGGTATCGGTTCGTGAGAAATCAAAAGCCGAGCGTATTGCCGAGAGGCAATAGCGAGGCTGTGAGGCGTATTGCCGAGAGGCAATAGCCGAGCGCACCAATAAAAAAACGCCGGAAGTCCCGGCGTTTTATATCTGGTGAAAAAACTCTGATTAACTCTTATTTTTTCTCGTGTACGACAATTTGCTGGAACGGAATTTCAATC
>OCTW013387638.1_pt1 | contig 15610 bp, 25 predicted proteins | sample 1539671 | NCBI WGS metagenome assembly OCTW01 (sample SAMN02144230, study PRJEB22623) | gut metagenome | biome: sheep rumen | host: Ovis aries | place: New Zealand
TTCTGTTTTCTCTCGCTCGTGGGCAGACGTGATGTGCGTCCACGATGCGCCCACACACTGGACAAGTCTTAAACATAATATTCTCTCCTTGATCCACAATCCTTATCCATTACTTCCATCTCCAAAGAGAAAAGACCAGACATCTCTGCCTGATTTTCACGCATACCATAATACTACATCAGAACTTGTGATTACTATGCGATTCCCAAAATAATTGGAGTGCTTCACCATGAAGATGAGCTACGTGATCAAAGGAGTAATGATCTCCATTAGGCTTCTTCATGATGCATGCTATTTCTTCCAGTCTGTAGTAGTGGATCCTGTCTGCATTCTCATCCAGCTTACCAACATACTTGAGACACAGCAGCTCTTCATATCTCACATCATCTATCTGATGGATCTCATTGATGATCCTGTCTCTGAGAAGTACCAGCTCATCTATCATCCGGTTTATCTCTTTTTCCAGATCAACATACTTGGTGATAACATCTTCAGTCTTATGAAGATTGATACTGCTCTGCACCTTATCAGGATTCATACTAAAACTTCCGGTACTGGCAGCCAGGTTCTTCAGAACTTCCTTCTCTTCAATCTTCCTGTCTATTCTCTTATCAAGAAGTCTTATCTGATCCAGATACTCCTTAGCTCCATTCATATCAATAACCTCCTTAAATAATCTTCTGCTACACATCTGCTACAGATAGTGCTACAGATAAGAAGTCCTGAAACCCTTGATTTTCCTATGGTGCTACAGATGCTACAGATAAATCCGTATATCTATATATAATATTTATTTTATTAACTTACTTTTTTATTTTATAAAGAAGTCACATTTATCTGTAGCATCTGTAGCAAGCCAGTATTTTCAAGGCTTTCATCTGTAGCAGTTATCTGTAGCACATCTGTTATCTGTAGCAGATTGTAGCCACTACGATACCTCTCTACTATTCCTGCCAGTAACCCACACAGGAATCCACCTAAAAATGTACCTAACCGATTTATCTTGTATAGATCCTTCTGTTCTTACCATTAACTCTTCTGACTACTGACTCCAGCTGCAGCATAGAGCAGATCTGTCTGCTGAAGACAGTCTTACCAATAGCATTCAGTCCATTCTCCTGGCAGAAGACAGAGTACCTTCTGTACACATCTCCTGTAGGCTCACCGATAATATCCACTTCCACATCAGTATCCTTGAGGAATGCCAGGATAGGATTATTCTCTTCCTCATACTCCTGCATCCTCTGCTGTACTACTTTGGCCTGAGTGAATCCATGCGACTCATCCAGCACACGCTTGAGACCTTCTATCCCTATCCTAATCATGTACTGCACCGGCTCCTTCTCCACCAGCTTATACTTCAGGAAGGGATCATAGTCCTTCTGATTCTTATCAAAGACTGCATTAAATGGAATGATGATCAGTCTGTCCAGGACAGCATTACCTCTGTCTCTCATCCTTGGTATCTCATTGGCACTGAAGAGCAGCTTGACATATGGATCAAAGTCAAAAGGATCCTGTCCTTTACGCTCAGCCTTGATCCTGTTGCCGGCCACTACCTTCTTGAACATGGCCACCTGAGATCCCATGAGGAAGTCATCACCGATATCATCACCGATGTTGGCCAACTTGCCAAACATCATAGCAGTACTGAATCTGTCACCAACTTCCTTCAGATCTAAGCTGCTGACATTGCTTTCACCAAGGATAGCCTTGATGCAGTCCAGGTATGTAGACTTACCACCACGCTTACCACCGGTCAGGATGAATGCCTTCCTCAGCTCATTCCTCCGGAAGAAGCAGTAGCCTATGCACTCTTCCAGCAGTGCTCTTACATCCGGATCCTGGCATGCTATCCTGTCCAGCATCTTGTCAGCTGTCTCATCATAAGCAGCAGGATCATAATTCCAAGGGATCCTGTTAGTGACATACAGCTTAGGATCAAATGGCAGGAGCTGGCCAGTAGTGATATCCAGTATTCCATTATTGAAGGCTATGTATCTGGCCGGTGCCATGCTGACCTTCTCTGCGATCAGCAGCATATACTCCAGCACTTCCTTCCTCTGAGTTTTCCTGAGAGAAGGGATCTCTTCTATCATGGTCTTCTCTATGTCATAGTAGCCGGGCACATAGACTCCATCCTGATAGATGTGCAGCTGATTGGAGATGGTCACCACATGATGCTCCTGTACCAGCCACTTGGCAAACTCATCAAAGAGAAAAGTCTTGCCATTGAAGAAGACCGGCTTCTCAAAGGATTCATCCCGGAGGATTACATCCAGCTCACCATCCGGAAGAGGATCAGCAAGGATGTAGTCATTGCTCTGCTTCAGGATCCTGGTGATGGTATCCTGGCTGAAGTGATAAGCTGCCTGTAGTCTCTGGATGTATCTGAAGATCTCCTGATTCCTGCCTTCACCATCTGCCATCTTCCAGAGTGATACTGATGTGTTCACCGGCAGCAGTTCATCCGGTACCTCCTGATAATCCTCTTCATCATAGATGTCATAGTCAGGAGGATACCTGCAGTCACCATGAACCTTCAAAGGAATGTAGGTACTTCCTGAATGCAGATCTGCCACCAGTCCTACTGCCAGCTTCTTATCAGCTCCATTCTTCAGATACCTCTTGGTGCATCTCCAGTAAGTATGTCCACCTTTTGGAGAAGGAAGAGCTAAGCACTTCCACTCATTGTCCTCAGCCATCTGCAGGAATGCGTCATACATGTCCTTATCATCAAAGCTGATATCAATGATGCCAGGCTGCAGGATCCCACCAAAGCAGTCACAGTCCTGCACCTCTTCAAAGTCTGCTATATGGTCCCTGCCTTTAACTCTCTCCACTGGTCTCTTGCCAGATCCGGAAGATTTTCCCTTAACATAGGTCTTAAATATTTTTTTGTTTCCAGTCCATTCTCCCACACCTAACACCTGCCATCTAACTGCAGAAGAATCTGCTTATTCTTCTTGAGCTGCTTCAGATCTCTCATCTGTTGATCAAAAGCCTTCTTGACCTGAGTGCACTCCGATTTCCTGGTCTTCAGCTTCTCTCTGTATTCCTTCAGCTCATCACCTCTGAAGGGAAGACCATTGGCCTTCTTCTTATCGGTGACTTCTTCTTGCATCTCAGATACTCTGGTCTTCAGATCTACATACTCATTGGCCAGTCTCCTGGCAGCATCCTCCATGACAGGGATCCTATTATTTATATTGCTGATGATCTCATCCACAAAGCCGGAAGGACCATCAAACGATATCAGGAAGAATTGTCTGTACAGCTTTCTTACTCTTGCTTGTGAAGTAGGGAAGAAGGCATCTATATTCAGTTCAAGTTTTCCATTCTCATAAGTTACTATCATGTCTGTACCTCTATTCCAAAATCACTCAGTCTCTTCCTGGCATAGTCTATGTACCACTGCCGGTCCAGCTTCTCAGGACATTTCATGTCAGTGATGTCATCATTTACAATGAAGCACTTGTCCGGAGTCTTACCAAACTTAGCTTCCTGGTAAGTACCATCACCAAGAGTCCTGCACTTCAGGAGCCTGCCATCAAGAGGATCCTTACTGGCAAAGACTCTGTAAGCTTTATTCATGGACCGCTCTCTGCCATCATAGACCAGCTTCTTTCCGGCCTTCTTACCTTGCTTGTTATACTTCTGCTCCAGGTGCGAAGGTCCATGCTCATGCTCTACATACTCATAAGCATCTGACAGCTTAGCTATGCTCTGGAAGTCAACGAGATCTTCCGCTTCATTGATGGTCTGCTCCACCGGGATCTTATGCACCATGTAATTGACCAGGGCCTTATTGAGTATGGCCAGATTGTAGTCAATAGGTGACAGCTCTTTCAGATAGTCTCCTTTACGCTCCACACCACCATCAATGTCTACCCACAGATAGTTATTCACATCCTTCTGGTAGATCTCTCCGATGATGTCCAGTGCCAGTGAAATGTTACACAGCTCAGTGCTGCATCTCTCTTCCCATTCCCAGCAGATATCATCTACCTGATCAAAGGCTTCATCTGTGTCCGGGATCCGGATGATCAGACCATCAGTATTGGACTGGATCAGCTCAAAACCTTCCACTACTTCCAGATGCTCAATGAGATCCAGCAGCATCAGCTGACCATTGATGCACATGATATTGTTATTCCTGGCATCAAAGGCAGGATTAGTCTTATCCTTCATGGCTCCGGACAGAGCATTCAGCAGCTTCTTATAAGGTGCCTGCTCCTTCTTTTTACCGGCTCTCTTCAACTCCATCCTGGTATCATAGACCTGCTTATAGTTATCATTCTGGGCTGACCTTGTTACCAGCTTGTGAGCTATCAGCATGGAAGGATAGTAGGATCCCACATCTACATGAAGGATGTATCCTGTCATATGTACCGGATGATCTATGGCTCCATGCAGTCCACCAAAGCCAAACTTATGAGGAATGCCGGCCACATTAGTGACCAGCTCCTGAGAGTAGAATGCCTTTCTCTTGATTTCAAAGCTCTTACTCCTTGGATCCGGAGCAGTCTTTTTCAGATCCTGAAACCAGTCCTTGACATATCTGTACTTTCTCAGCTTCAGACAGGGAAGGAAGTAGTAGTCAAACTCATCACCAAGATCCTGCTTCCTGCAGTTAAGGACCTTAGCTGTGATCCTGGCTTCTGTGTCACCCACACAGGAGAGATCCAGGCCAAAGGCATCCACTATACCCATCTGTGCCTCAAACTCTGCTATACGATGCAGGAAGACCTCAATGGTCTCTTCCACATCATGCCGACAGTAGAAGATGGTCTGCTCAATCTCTTCCTTGGTGAGCTTCCGGTCAATGTTGAATGGTACAGATGTCTCCTTGATATTATGGCCCATGAATCCTTCCATGGTCTTCAGTCCTATAGGTGGATTAGGCATGACATCATAGTTATTGATCTTAATCTCCCTGAGAAGGGAAGAGAATAACCATGGCTCATTCTTCTGTACAATGATCCAGTCATTCATTTTCTTAGGATCCAGTCCACACAGGATAGCCTTCAGGATCCATCTGTCATAATGCCTGCTGTTGAATCCAGTCCAGATATCATACTGATGCTCATCATAGAAGTGCTGCAGCTTGTCCTGATCATTGACTATGACAGTCTCAATGTCCTGCTCTGAAGTGATGTCTCTGAGCACCACCAGCCAGTCATATCTGAATACTTCAAAATCATAGAAAATCATGCGTTCACCTCAATAATGATGAGATCACAGCACCAGCACTCACTGATGCTGTGACCATTCATAGATTTTTATCTGTCATATACTCCAGTGATTTCATAAGTCATATTCTTATAAGGCTGACCCTTGCTGTTGGTCTTCTTGGATACTGTGATGTCATATTCCAGATCCCATGCCATAGACTCAAACTCTTCAGCCAGATCATTGATGAAGTCTTCTGCAGCATCTGCACCATGACTAAGGATGACAGCTATCTTGGCAGCAGTCAGCTCTTCATCATCCAGCATGTCAGCCAGGAGAATAGCAGTGACATTGATACCATGAGAGAAGTGATCATCAAAGCTGCCATTGTAGAAGATCCTGCTATGCTTGAATTCACCATCAGTGATCTCGAACCACAGCACCACCTGCTTATCTCCCCATGATGTCTCACCAATTTCCAGCTTATCCACGATGACCGGATAGTTACCTGCAGGTACTTCCTTGTAGCTACCTCTGTTATTCTTCTGCTCTTCCATGGCCTTCTGGATCTTCTTCTCTTCTCTTGCGGATACCTTGCTTCCGTACTTTTCACTCAGCTTACTCATTGATTAATTCCTCCTTTTTCTAACTCTTCTTGTTACAGGCTTATGCTCCGGCTCCTGTTTCTGAGCTATGGCAGTGCAGCCTTTTTTCCATTCCTCTTCAGTGATTGTTTCCGCTCCTTCCGGGATCTCATCGCCTTTGTGCAGCTTCACATAGTTGCCAAGTCCTTCACCTGGAATGTGGAAGTATGCATCATCCTCCTGGACCTTACCATCTTCTTCATCATCTTCCATGGTAGGCAGGCCGGTCTCCGGATCATAAGGACCACCAAAGACCTCACCAATGTGCTCTTCCAGTTCCTCTTCAGACAGCTCCTTCTCTGTGGTGAATGGTACTTCCTCATCCACACCTTCAGGAACGTTCATGAAGTTTTCATCCTTCTTTTTCTTTCTGGTCCTTGGCTTCCTCTCCACAGGAGCTTCTTCCTCTTCCTGCTTATCCAGTTCTTCATCCGGATCCTCTTCATACTCATCCGGATCTGTGACATCACCGGAGTCATCCAGTAGGAATAATCCTTCCAGTGCTCTCTTCCTGGCATATGTTGATGCTGCACCTGTCAGCTGAGAATCATCAGACTTTTTCCTCTCCAGCTGCTCCCTGGCATACCCTGACGCCCCAATGCTACCACTACCATCAATCTCTTCCAGGAGTGCCGTGGCCTTGACATAGACTCTGCCACCAACTTCCACAACCTCATCATTGAGAGTGAGGATGCACTTCTGATCCTTCAGCAGTGGCTTGACCGCTTCAGTGATCATATCTACATTCCTGTATTTATAACCACCAAACCTATTAGGTTTGCTCTTTGGCACTTTCAGATCCTGCTGAATGATTGCCAGCTTCTCTTTGATGATATTCATTCTTCCTCCTGTTCTGCTTCCGGCATTGGAAGCTCTTTACCTTCTATAAACTGAGCTACCCAGTAATCAGCAAAGTGCAGCAGTGTCTGCAGCGGTCTTTCATGACCCTTCAGATAGTAGGCCAGGGATCCATACATCCCATCATGGAAGAGGATGGCAAAGTACTCTTCCTCTGTCAGTTCAATGTACAGATCTGCTTCCTTAACACTTAACTGTGGATGGTCAATATGCAGCATGTCCTTATTGATTTCATAAGGCTTACTTTCAGATCTCTTATACTTCTGCTCCGGATTGGCCTTGGTAGGTCTTCCATCCTTGATCATGTTCTCTGCATAGTAGACCTTGCCGAATGCTCCAGCCTTACCAAGATCATGCAGGCCGGCAACGATGTATACAGATGCTTTCATCTTCTTCCAGTCTTCTGAAGAATAGAGGATCTTGCCGAATTTCTCAGCCATCTGCATGACTCCTGCAGTATGGACCACCAGTCCGCCTTCACAGCAGAGATGGTTACCTCCGGATGCCGGTGCTGTGAAGAATCCCATTTCTTCCATATGCTCTATCAGATCAGAGATCCCGGCTCTTTTTGTGCTCTTCAGCTTCTTGATCACATATTCTTTAGACTCATTTACATTCATGATATTTCTTCCTCCATGTTTCAGTCTTATCCTCCAGCTTCTCCTGTAAGACCTTCACTTCTTTGATCTTGGACATCTTCAGCTCCAGTATCAGCTTCCGGAAGGTAATCTCATCTTCCGGATACACCAGGACACCGATTCCACCGGCCCTCTGTATCCTTGTCAGCTCTCTGATCTGCAGTGCTGATGGAGTGCCATTGGATGCCTTGATCTCTGCACCAATGAAGTGACCATTGCAGCAGATCAGCAGGTCAGGGATACCACTCTTGGTGAATCCACCACCGGCCCAGTACTTTAGACACCAGCATTCTTCATTCTTCAGGAATTTCTTGATCCTGTTCTCTAAGTTCTTCTCTTCAGCCATCAGCTTCTTCCTTCTGCTTTTTACCTATAGACTCAATGACTTTTTTCAGACCTGCCTTCATCTGCTCCTTATGTACTTCCATCAGTACTGTCTTATAGACCAGCAGTGACATCTGCAGCATCTCCAGCTCATCGGGAGTGACTGTCAGATCTACTGTCTCAGGGAGCTCATCAGCATCAGTGATCTTCATGAAGTCATCAGTCAGCTTAGTATTCAATGTCATATGCTCATATGGCATCAGGTCATCATCCGGAAGGAAGATGATCCTGTAGTGATGTGGTGCCAGTGTCTTGTTGGTACTGGCTACCCATTTCAGGAATTCATCCATTACTCTTACTATCCTTATCCTTTCTGGTATCTTTTTCTTTCTTCTTGAAACTTGTACAACAGTAATTTCTTGACCGCTCCGGACATCTATTCTTGTGGATGCAGTCAGTACATGTCATTTTCTTCATGCTCCTGCCTTTCATACCAAGGCTCTGTATTACAGACCCAGCCATTGGCATAGGCCACCAGGAAGAGCCATCCACCTGATACAAACATGACAAGGAAGAGTACCAGCAGATTGCTGTCCGGATCTGCACAAAGACAGAGTATGAATATGATCCCCATGATCAATGTTATGGTCTTCACCATGAAGATCCTGATCTTATTCATAGTCCTTCTTGAATAACGCATCTGTATAATCCTTCCTTTCCTTGAGTGCCTTCATGATCTTCTCTTCAATAGATCCCTGGCACATGAGTATGTAATAGAAGCACTTCTTATCTTGACCTATTCTGTGGATCCTCTTCCTGGACTGCTCAAACAGTTCAGAGCTTTCCGGAAGAGTGAAGTAGATCACTCTGCAGCACTTCTGCAGATTCAGTCCATAGGCTCCTGCCTGGTACTGGATCAGTGTGATGCTGTCAGGATCCGCTTCATAAGCTCTCAGATCCTTGGTCTTACCATTAACGATTGACACCGGTCTCTGCATGCTCTGACATAGATCCTTCAGAGCTTCCATCTCTGCAGTGAAGTTATAGAAGATGATCAGCCGGTCCTCTGTGGACTCAATCAGATTCTTGACTGCTGCCATTTTCTCCTTGCAGTACTTACCGCACAGCATCCTGGCATATAGTCTGCTGGTCAGAGATGTATCACCTACCAGCTCAGTACCATCCGACATCTGCAGATATCTGGTCTTCATGAATTTCTTATAGCCTGCAGATGGTTTCACCTGGATGGTGATGTCCTGCTGATCCGGAAGATCTATGCCGAATTCTTCAGACTTCATGAAGACACACCCATACTCAGCCATCTTCCTCTTCAGCCTTGGTACATTCTTGTAACCTCTCACTACAGGGATCCTGTAGGTGGTGTATGGAGTATCTATGTAATCCCACACCACATAAGTCTGCTCATAGAGCTGTCTACTGATTGGCCATCCAAGCAGGTGCATCTGAGTCCAGAGTCTTTCATACTTCCCGGATGTAGGTGTACCTGACAGCAGGATCACATTGGCCGGTCTCATCTTCAGGATGTACTTGGTCCTCTTGGCGCTGTGATTCTGGATCAGTGAAGACTCATCCAGCATCAGAGTGAAGTCCTTCAGACTCAGGAGATCTGTCCTTCTCCATACCAGGTCATAATTGATGACTCCAATGACTGTGTGCCATCCCAGCAGGATCTGACCAAAGAAGTGATCCATCTCTGTAGCATGAGTCAGATTGAAGACTTCCACCTGGGAGGATGCATAGTACTCATTGAAGTGATCTACCCAGTCCTGCACTTTAGACTTCTGACAGATGACCAGATTGACTTTGTTACCAAGCTGCTTGATTTTTTCACTCCCAACAAAGGTCTTGCGTGATTCAACCCATCCCCATATCAAGGTAATAGGCTACTCTATGGAGATCCTTTGTCATCTCCAGTGCTTTTTCCTGATGGGAATACAGTTTCATATCATCACCTCCTTTGTCCTTTGATTAGCTCTCTGTTCTTTCTTCAGCCTGATGTGCAGCTTCCGGAGATACTTACCAAGATCCTTCTGTCTCTTCCAGCTCTTGGTCTCATGTCTTTGCTTCTCTACCTCTGAAATCTCTGCTCTCAGCTCCGGTATGGTCATTCCCTCCATGTCGTCTCTTCCGGATCTATTACACCCATGCCAACATTCCTGGTCTGGATCTCTCCGCCACAGGCAGCATATCCGGCAATGTCCACCCAGTTATCAGTAACATTCTGACCGGATGCTACTCTGGCTGTCTTCAGCAGGATCATCATGGCTGCTACATCTTTCGGAGTGATATCTGCATCCAGGTATATACTCCACATGGCTGCTATCTTTTCAAAATTGTCTTCCGGAGCGCCATAGGCTTCTTGTCTCTCACCATTGATGATCTGATTAGCGTGATTCAGTATTTCAGTTCGATTCATACTGTTTAACCTCTCTTTCCAATTGATCCATTGTCATCCCTTGCCTGACTGCCAGTTTTGCCGGTGAGATGTTGTAGGTCCATCTTCCGGACATCTTCACAGCGTTACCAATATCCAAGAGACCTCTCTGAAGTCCTATCCGGATGAATTGTGCTGAGCATCCCATGACATAGGCAGCCTGATCAGGAGTGATTTTCCTCATGGCTCCCTCCTTACTTTGTAGATAGTTTATCTACATCAGCTGTAAAAAAAATACGTTCTACATCCTCCGGACTCAGCTTGAGCAGAAGCCGGAGAGCATTGATCTCTGGAGCTGCGAAGTCAGACTTGTTATTGACCTTGTTCATGAAACCTTGGTAAGTAAGACCACACTGCTTAGCTACAAACTGCAGTTTATATCCTGCTTCATCAATCTTCCTTCTAAGTAATTCAGTATTAGTCACTTCAATTCACCTCCTTCCTATACAATCTGTCCTATGATATCTCTGATCATTGCTGTACCAGAGTCACATGCTACATTAGCTCTCTTGGTGTAACCACTGTCAAATGTGGCTATTACAATGTCTTTCTCCTCGTCATACTGCAGATCAGTGAGATCATGGAGATTTCTGGTTTCCTGCAGTGCCTTCAGTAACAGGTTACAGATCTTCTGCTTATCTTCTCTCATTTCATCCTCCTAAAAACCTAAGGCTTTGACTACATAATCATAGATCTTATCTACCTCTTCTTCAGGAAGCTCCCTGATGCCCTTGTACTGATAGAGGATGCTGTACACATTACACTCATCACCAATCAGGTTAATCCGGTCAATAGCTCTATCTAAGCTCATCATATCTGCTCACCTCCACAAGATGTTGTGTAGATAACTTATCTACATTTCACATTGTAAGCTCTGGTAGATATAATATCAACAATTTTTTAGAAAAAACGATATAAAAATTGATGTTTCATCTACTGCATGCTAAAATATCCCTTGAAAGGTGGGTGAAATCAATGACTATAGGGCAACGCATAAAGCAAAGAAGAGAAGAGCTTGAGATGTCTCAGGAAGAACTTGCTACTAAGTTAGGATTCAAGAGCAGATCATCTATCAATAAGATTGAGCTGGATAAGCAGGCTCCAAGGCAGCATATGATCAAGGCCATTGCTGATGCCCTGAATACTACTGTAACTTATATCTTAGGTGTGGATGAGGAAGTAGAAAAGCAGGAGCAGAAGCTGTGTGACCTATTCTCCATGTGCTATGGTAAGGAAGCATATGCTGCAGTACAAAAGTTCCTGAAGCTGGATCCGGATGACCGACAGGATATTGTAGATCTAATGGACAGCAAGCTTAGAAGAGACAAGTACCAGGATATCAAGTCAAAAGGGGATATAAATATTACTGCATAGGTAATGAGATCCACATTAACTTCAGACATCAGGTGGAATGATCATGAATGAAAAAGATGATACTTTAAGAATCTTAGGAGCCACCATAAAGCAGCTGAGAGAAGAAGCAGGCATGTCATTAGATGAGCTGGCTGAGAAGTGTGGATATACTTCAAACAATAAAAGATCCAGTATCCTTAAGATAGAGCAAGGCAAGAGTGATGTACCGGCATCCAAGTTACTGAATATTGCTCAGGCCCTTCATACTACTCCTGGCGCTCTTATGGGAATGGTGGAGCAGAAGGCAGAGGAAGAGAAGATCTGTGACATGATGGATAGATGCTATGGTGCATCAGCTAACAAGATTGTGCAGAAGTTCCTCCAGCTGGATGCAGCTGACCGGATCCGGATAGAAGAGAGGATCAATATGCTGCTTGAAGATGAGAAATATCAAAAGGGGATGGAGTCAAGCATCACCGCATAGGGAATATGATATACATTGACTTCAGGCATCAATGATAAAAAAATAAGAGCCGGGTGTTGCAGCATCCGGCTCAGTGAACCAATGCCAGACAGTGGAATTAGTTCAGCCGCTTTTCAGTATACCACCGTCTGGCCTGCTTAACAATCAGGGAGGATGGTGTATTTTTTATGGCAATGAAGATGCCTAATGGCTTTGGATCAGTGTATAAGCTGACTGGCAACAGAAGGAATCCATGGTGTGCCAGGAAGACCATTGGATGGAAGGATAATGGCCAGCCTGAATATAAGTTCATTGGCTATTATCCCACCAGGGCAGATGCTATCACTGCTCTGTCAGACTATAACAAGGATCCTTATGACCTGCAGACCTGTAATGTGACCTTTGGTGATCTCTTTGAGAGATGGTCTGAAGAGCATTATCAGAAGATATCTCACTCCGGGATCACCGCATATAACGCTGCATTTCGCTCCTGTGAGCGACTTTCCAAGATGAAGGTCCAAGATATCCACCTTGACCATTTACAACGCTGTATGGATGAATCCGGCAAGAATTCACCCACTCTGAAGACTATGAAGAATCTCTTTGGCCTGATGTGGGATTATGCTGTGATCCATGAGATAGTGACTCCGGATAAGAGAGAGCTGATCCGGCATCTGGATACCACTAAGCCAGGGAACCCTAACAAGATGAACAGGCAGCCATTCTCTCACAAAGAGCTGGATCTGCTCTGGAAGATGCATGAGTCCAATATCTACCTGACTGTAGTTCTGATTATGATCTACACCGGAGTGAGAGTAGGAGAGCTGTTGGATCTCAGGAAGGAAGATGTGCATCTTGGTGATAGATGGTTTTATGTCAGAGAAGCAAAGACTGTATCCGGGATCAGAGAAGTACCTATTGCTGAGAAGATAGTGCCATTCATGCAGTACTGGATAGACAGGCCATGTGAGTACCTGATCTGCTCTCAGGCAGATGCTCAGCTGCCATACTACACCTTCAGAGACACCTACTGGAATGCAGCCATGGATATTGTCAGCATGGATCACCGGCCACATGACACCAGGCACACATGCATCAGCCTTCTGACTGAAGCCGGCATAGATCAGAGAGTGATCCGGAAGATTGTTGGTCATAAAGGTCAGGGAGTCACAGAGACTGTCTACACCCACTTAGAGCTTCCTGTGAAGCTGGAAGCCATCAATAGGATATAGACATGGACAGAAGGGAATATAAGCAGAGATTCTACCAGGATCACTATGAGAGGATCCACCTGGCAGTACCGAAGGGAATGAAAAGGATCATACAGGACCTTGCATCAGATAAGGGAATGTCAGTGAATGCATACCTGCAGGAGCTTGTCAGAAAAGACCAGGAAGGACTATTTGATACCATGCAGATAGCAGATAAGAATAGAGACATGATATCCGGGATCTCCGGGAATATGCATGATGGTTATGACATTATCTTCACTGATGGTCATCAAGGCCACTGCAGGACTAAGAAGGATGTCAGAGACTACATAATTAAGTATTGCACAAGACAGCAGAAGTCTTGCACAAGACAGGAAAAATAGTGTTACTAACCTGTTACTATCGTGTTACTAACGTGCAGAAATTGAGAAAAATGGACAAAGAAAAAGACCTTGGAAAATACGCATTTCCAAGGTCTTTAAGTTCTTGCGAATTATCGCTTGGGTAGTTAGAAGATAATTGACAGTGAGTATTTTCAGCACCTCTGAAGGTGTCTGTTACTATCCTGTTACTATCATGCTTCTAACCTGTAGGCATGGAGACTACTTCACATCAAATCCGAAATCAGCAATTTCATTATACCGTAGAATAATCTTCATATGAAATATTATATGATTTTAACTGTTTCCTGTATTTCATCGTCGGAAGATGATGCCCTTCAAGCGGGAAGTGTTTCTCTCCTTTCAGGAACCACTGATCATCAGATACTTCTCCGCCATCCGACCAGCAACAGTCCGACCAGTACCACCTGCCGTCGCACCGAACTAAATTAAAAGCGTGGTCTTCTGAATAGATCATCCTGCATCCAACTCCAAGATCCCGAAGCATCTTATAGAACGCTCCGGCATAACCATCACACTGCACGCTGTGGTTGATGAACGCAGTCCAGTAGTAATGGCTCCGGAGGTGATCATCATAATCGTACTCCACCAACGCCACCAGGTAATCATTCACGGCACGAATAATCTCATAATCAGAGTGCGCTGATTCTTTGATCCGGGCTTCCGCAGCCTTCATGATTTTGTTCGCCTTCTTCATTTTGGCGAAATCTTTCTTTCCTTGTTGACGGTGAAGTGTAGCATAGTACCATCCGTTTGATTTCTTCTCATTATCGAATGAGTCGTATAAGATCCCATTGATTTCCGCATCCCAGAAGTCACCCTGCCGACCGGTACCGGCATCCGATGCCATCAGCTTGAATATCATTCGCTGTGTTTTGTAGCACCCATACCGAGAGCGAACCCGGAAGCGTACCTTCTTTCCATGCATTGCGTAACGGAAGAGACCTACAGAGGCTTCTTCGATGGTTCGGAAACTAAGCATGATACTTTTTCGCGGCTAACAGTGTAGCCGGTCCGACGATTCCATCCGCCGTAACGTGCAGCTGCTTCTGTACGTCGATAGTCGCCCGCCTGGTCATAGCGCCGAATTTACCATCAGCTTTTAAGTCTTCGCCCATCCAGATCATGAACTTCTGCCACTTCTTCACGCTGGATCCGGAGCTTCCCACCTTCAATGTGCCGGTCGGGAGTGTTCCGGAATAGGTCTTTTCTGCGGTCACTTTCTTCTTCGCCTTCTTGTACGGCGGGCGAACGAAACCGAGGATCCATTTCCCTTCCCGGTAACGGATCTGCACGCAGCCGCCGTTCCCCTGGGACACGTTCGAAGTGTTCCCCTCTACCGTGACATACACGCCGCCCTGCTTCTTGATGAGCATGCCAATATGGTCCGGAGATTTGTTAGAGTTCCAGTCGAACAGCACCAGATCTCCTGGTTTTCCGTTCCGGGTGAATGTACCGTTAGCCTTCGCCCATGCGTAGATCGCTGGAACATAAGCATAGTTGGAGCAAGTGTTGAACCAGTCTCCTAACTCCTTGGATGCTCTAATCAAACAGTAGTGCTGGAAGTAGGCGCACCATGGCTGACCGTTATGGCTGTTAAAGATATTATACGGACCATAAGGTGCAGCCTTTACGTACGACTTTTCAATCTTAAGTACTTTTTTGGCTGTTGCCATTATCTCACCTTCTTCATGTTCTTCTTCGCTTTCATGATGTTATCTGCTTCGATTGCCTCCTGGGTGATTGAATTATTTTTCCACCATGCCCAGACGGCAGACCCAATCACCCACAGATCCGAAACAAGATTGTTGATCTGCTCGTCCGAAATCGGCAGCACTTCGTGCCCTGTGGATTTAAGTATCATATTACCCAGCGCAAGCCCTAAGCAGATAGTCCGGGCCAGTGTTCCTTTAGTCATTTGCCAACCTCCTTAATATCCATCTGGTATGCCTCTTCCTCGCTGATAAAGGGCAGTGCTTGGATGGCTACCCACGTCTTCTTCCCGGAGCCGTTACCGCCCTCCTTGAGATATGGCTCTGCTATCGCTCCAAGGTTGTCGTACTCCGAGCGAGTGATAGCACCCCTCCGGAG
>OCTW011607340.1_pt1 | contig 15604 bp, 9 predicted proteins | sample 1539671 | NCBI WGS metagenome assembly OCTW01 (sample SAMN02144230, study PRJEB22623) | gut metagenome | biome: sheep rumen | host: Ovis aries | place: New Zealand
GCCTACGCTGGTTCGTTCTATGCCTTTGCCATCTGGATAGGCATGGGCGTGGGAATGATCAGTGAAAAGATAAGAGTGAAAAGTGCAAAATATGCTACCGTCATGGCTGTTCTTTCCGCTATCGCATGTCTGCTGGTTCCCATCCAGATGGCAAGCCAGACGTGGGATGACCATGACCGCTCAGGCCGTTATACCTGTCGCGACTTCGGCGCCAACTATCTCAACAGCATGCAACGAGAGGGACATCCCATCATCCTGACGAATGGCGACAATGACACTTTCCCACTTTGGTATAACCATGAGGTGGAAGGTGTGCGCACCGACACACGCGTCGTCAATATGGAATACCTTCAGACCGACTGGTATATCGACCAGATGAAACGTCAGGCATACGACTCGCCACCCCTGCCCATCAGTCTGAGCCACGAAGACTACAAGGAGGGCAGGATGGAGTATGTACCCATCGATACTGATAGCATCACCATTGGCCCGGCAACTATCTCGCTGAAGGGCAAGAAGGGTCTCTTCAAGAACGAACTGATGGTGCTCGATATGCTGTTGCAGGCCAATTGGGAACGCCCCGTATATATGTCCATTAGCATGGGTTCCGACATCCTGCACTTCCTGCGCGACCATTTGGTACTCGAAGGACTTGCCTATCGTATTTCTCCAACGGCTACGAATCAGAGATTAGACGTGGAGAGGCTTTATGACAACATTATGCACCGCTTCCGCTATGGAGGTCTGAGCACAAAGGGAATCTATGTGGATGAAGATGTCAAGCGTATGGCCAATACTCATCAACTCATCATGGGTGTACTTATCGACTCTCTTCTTCAGCGTAGCGACCTGAATCGTGCCCTAAACGTATGCCATAAGTGGCAAAAGGAAATGCCGCAGGAAAACGTGCCCTATACAGAATACGCACTGTCGATGGCCCGCTGCTATTATATGGCCCGCCAGCCGGAAAAGGGCGATGAGATTGTCAGCAGCCTGCTGCGCCGTTCTGACGAATGGCTCTCTTGGATAAACACCATCAAATTATCGCGTCGTGCCGGCTCTCTATATAACCGCTATACATGGATGCAGACCATGGAGCAGGCACTTGTCGTAGCAGAACAATTTGAAAGAACCGAATTCATTCATCAATACATCAAGCAATATGAACACTACAACAAACAATACCAATAAAGTTAAACATTTGATACTCGCAGGTTTAAGCGGAAAACGAATCATCATCGTAGCATGCTTCTTGATTGCCTCAGGTTATATCCTAATGTCTGGTTCAAATAGTAACGAACAATCTTTCAACCCAGCCATCTTCTCAACCCGCAGAATTGTCATCGCCCCGATGCTATGCCTCGCAGGCTATCTGCTGATTATACTTGGAATTCTTAGGAGGCGTTAATCTGTTAAACTCTGCTAAAGTCAGTTTGGTTTTGAGCGATAAATGCGTCTAATAGGTGTAGCAAAGAATAAATGGAAAGAAGTGCATTTGAACAGAAAGCCCGCACGTGGCGAGAGAAAGCGCTCAATGTGAGCCGACACTACGGGGCGGGCGAAGATATGGCAGAGGACATCGCACAGGATGTGATGCTCCGTCTGTGGCAGATGCACGATGAACTGGAGCGGTTCCGGTCAGTAGAGGCTATCGTTACGCTGATGGCAAAACACACGCTGAGGGATCTCCAGAGGCGGCGAACAGCCGAATCGCTTGAGGAGGCCACCATCGTCAGTCTTACCAGCAGTCCGCAAGAAGAACTGGAGGCAAAGGAAAACGAGGAATGGCTCATAATGAAACTACAGCAACTGCCCACCACGCAACGCACCTTATTATATATGCGCCAAGAGGAACGGCGGAGCCACGAAGAGATTGCCCAACTATTGGGTATCGAAATGACATGGCTTGTGATAAAAAATGTGAAAATATTGCAAAAATTCGGAGTTTATCAATCTTGTTTTATAGAAAATACCTATATTTGTAAATCAAACTTAATAAAATTGCATAATACTTATTAAACATAATTTATATGAGTATTAGTAAAGATGTCATAAAGCAGTGTCTAATCAGTAAGCAGCGTGAAGTGGATGAGGCGGTGATTGTAAACCGTCCCGTAGAATTCGAAGAGAACGGTAACTATGTGATAGTTGGCGTGAGACATGCAGGTAAGTCGTACCTGCTATATCAGCGTGTGCGTCAGCTTCAGGCAGCAGGAAAAGGTTGGGACGAGATTCTATTTGTGGACTTTGAGGATGAGCGTCTGGCAGAGTTTCAGACGGAAGACTTCAACAGTCTGCTGGAGGCTCATCTGGAACTATATGGCAAGAAGCCCGTAGTATTTCTGGATGAGGTGCAGAACATTCCGCATTGGGATAAGTTTGTGCGGAGGTTGACTGATGCGAAATATAGGGTCTATGTGACTGGTAGCAATGCGAAAATGCTGAGCAAGGAGGTGGCCACTACGCTGGGCGGACGCTTCTTTATCTATGATGCGTACCCATATTCATTCAAAGAGTATCTGGCAGCGCAGCAGGTGGAACTGAAGAAGCATTGGGAGTATGACACGATACAGCGGAGCGAGGTGAAGCGGCATCTGAACGAATATTTCTATTTTGGCGGTCTACCGGAGATATTGTCATTTAAAAATAAACGGGCAATGCTGTCGAGCTTGTATCAGAAAATCTACCTGGGTGACATTTGTGCCCGAAACAACATCAAGAACGACAGGGTGCTGAACATCCTGATCAAGAAGATGGCTGAGAGCGTGAAGCAGCCACTGTCGTATAACAGACTGAAGAATGTGATAGTGGCAACGGGGTCGCCTATCAGTGTGCCTACTACGATAGACTATGTGGATTACGCTTCTGACAGTTGGCTGATACTGCCCATGGAGAATGAGGTGGGCAAGCTGACGGAGAAGGAGACGCAGAAGAAATACTACTTCGTTGACAATGGTCTGCTGAACCTGTTCTTGATGAACTCAGAGACGTCGCTACTGGAGAACATGGTGGCGGTGGAACTGTGCAGGCGGTATGGCAAGAAGGATGTGCTTTTCCTGAACGCGGAGAAGGAGATAGATTTCATAGTGTCTGACGAGAAACTGGCTATTCAAGTGTCGTACAGCATCAAGGAGGACGCAACTTATAATAGGGAGATGCCGCCACTGGTGAAGTATGCCAAGGCGCACAAGGACTGGAAGTGCCTGCTGATTACGTATGATGAGGAGGGCACGGAAGAGGGAATTCCCGTGGTGCCGGTGTGGAAATGGTTGATGGAAGTGTGATATTTCAATTAAAAATTTGAGGATATGAAATGTGATTTTAAAACGCTTCCATTGATACTCTACCAAATCTACAATGTGATAGTTTCATTATCGTTATTTGTGGTTGTCTATACGATTAGCCACCAAAAGACATTTGGGTTATTTGCGCAGCGGTGGTGGGGTAAATCAGAATGTGAATGCTTGCGCAATGCTTCTGATGTGCTGACTAATTTACACCCTCTGTGGTCATACGGAATGTATACCGTGCTAGTTATCGTCCTTACGTGGATTGTGACACTCTTTTTCCCAAAGCTTGATGATGATGAGATGCAAAACGGGGCTAGTATCAAGTCGGTAGAAGATGCAAGCCTTCATTTTTTCCCTAACTATTTGGCTTACTTCTTTGTGGCACTGAGCGCTAGCGACAAATATGCGGTTCTGATAGTTTTTCTGATTATGCTGGTATTGTCTTATTTGAGCAATACGATGCTGTACAACCCATTATTGGTGTTGTTTAAATATCACTATTATCTGGTGGTTAACGGAAATAATAAGCGCTCGCTCGTGATCACCCGAAGACTACTCAATCCAGCTCCAGCTGAGCCAATATCCTTTCCGAAACTAAAAAGGTTGAACGATAACACTTTTATTGAATTTAAAGATTAGACTGCATGAATACACTATTGGCATATATTCAAGGTGACGCAACGTATAAAGTTCTCTCAAAAGAGGAATCTATATATGAGCCGGGACTTCTGAACTTTGAACATAACTGTGAGTTCGCAGAAGGTGCCGAATTGGATGATGATGAATGGTTCAAACTGGAATGTTTTAATGAAAAGCCCTATTTTCTGCCTCTCTTGGAGGAAGACATCGCCGCCGCTCAATATAATCAACTTCCTGAAGATAGGTATGCTGATATCACTTATCTGGTGGCAATACAGGACAACGGCAACACATTCTGCTTTCAGAGGCTGACAAGTCAAAGTGTTTTGAAGAGGAAACTTCTGAGTATATCACAGGCTCCTGTGATAAAGAAACTGGAGAAAACGATTTTTATGGAGGATCTGCCACATGCAGTATATAAAAAAGATGAACGTTGTCTATATTTCAAGAGGCTCTCAACGATAACAAGCGTTTTCCTTGGAATTGATGATTTATACAGGGAGGCAACGCAAGAAGAGACAGCATGCTTTATGGCAAGCCCCTTTATGGAGGAAGAAGGTCAGATAGAACAGGATAAGATTTCGTCGGCAAATAGAAAAAGATTGCACGCAGCGGTGGAGAAACTGTCACATCTCACACCGAAGCAGCAGAATAAAATACTTGACTATATCCACAAATACAAAAGCGATATTCCCTATAACGAAGCGACTAAGAAGTATAGTATTACGAATAATACTGAACTTCAATTCTTTCTGTGGGGAATAGAAGAGCGATACTTCTCGACCATAGCAAAGAGAGAAAAGAGGGTGGCGAGATCGATACTGAAGCTGAGATAATGAGAGTGATAAACAGAGAGATATTAACACGTAACCAATGAATCAACAGGAATTATTATATAGAATATCACAACTTCTGTCTCGTTTTACAGAACAGGTTAAAATACTTAATTCAAATGGCGAGTTTAGTATTAACATACATGCAGAGAATATTTTAATAGATGTTCTCAATGTGGTTTTTGATTGTAAATTGAAGAATGTCAATTACGAGGAGAATAAAATATATCCAAGTATTGATCTGAGAGACCCAAGTAAGAGGGTGGCTATACAAGTAACATCTACTGGCACCATAGAGAAAATTAAACATACACTGTCGGGCTTTGTTGAGAATGGCTTATATAAAGATTATGACACCTTATATCTTTATATAATCACAGAAAAACAAAAATCATATAAACAGAGTTCTATTGATGACATTATAGGAAATAAGTTAGTTTTTTCTCCAGATTATATCCTAGATAAAACAGACCTGTATATAAAACTGAATGCAATGAATGACATTCAGAAAATAGAATCTGTATGCCAATTACTCGAGAAACAATTTGCTGATCATCTGGTTATTGATAAGTGGAATCTGTATTGCAAGGGATTATATGAGTATGATCAATATATCGTAAACCTTTATACCTATCTTGACATTAAAGGTTTTTCTCCGCGGGTTAATAACACCTTGGTTAGGTTAGATATCGACAAAATATATGTGCCTTTGAAATTCAAATTTGACATATCCAGTAATGATGAAGAATTATTATCGCGAGAAAAAAGAAACTCTTACGATATCGTCACTGCATTGGAAAACTATGGACGAATTGTTGTCTTGGGAGATCCGGGATCAGGTAAATCGACATCATTAAAATATCTAGTCCATACCATTTGTTCGCACAGGACTGATAGCAACAGGCTACAATCATACGTCCCTGTATTAATCAAGGCAACTGATTTCGCAAAATACAATTCTGACACAGGACGGAGCCTGTCAGAATACATTATTGACTTTAATACCAAATATGGATTGTTGTTTTCGAGAAGTTTAGAGAATAACAATCTGGTTTTGTTATTGGACGGCTTAGATGAGATAAGCATAACTAATCAAAGACACGTGGTCGTTGATAAAGTGAATTCTTTTGCCGCTCAATATCCTGAAATTAAAATCATAGTATCGTCAAGAATCGTCGGTTACAAAGAGACTCGATTAAGTTACAGATTTTTTCATTTTGAAGTGGAAAAGTTTTCTGACGATCAAATATTGTTGTTTTTGAATAATTGGTACTCATCAATATCGTCATATTCAGATAATAACCAACAAAAAGCTGTAGAAGAGGCTAAAAAATTATTTCTTTCTATTAAACAGAACTCCTCAGTCTATAAACTGGCATGCAATCCTTTGTTAATTACTATAATAGCATTGATCAATTATCAAGGTAACAAATTGCCAGAAAAACGTGCTTCCCTATATGAGATTTCTACAACAACACTCTTGGATAATTGGGTTAAACTTAGGGCTAATCATAAAAACAGCATAGACAAAGAAACACTGATAGAACTTTTGTCGATAGTAGCCTTCCATATCCATGAAAATTACGCATCTGGCTTAATTCCAGAGAGTGAATTAAAAGACATTTTGAAATGTGAATATACCAAAATTTTTTCATACTTACCAGAAAAAGAGCTAAGACAGGATATTCGTGATATTATTTCCTTCTTAAGGGAAGATGCTGGATTTCTGTTTGAAAAAGGTTATGATGAGAAAAGTGAAGCATTATTTGGCTTTGTCCATCTTACCTTCCAAGAATATTTTGCAGCCATGGAATTCAATACAAAATGGAAGGAAGGTAGTCTGAAAAACAATCTGAAAAAATATGTCTTTAATTCTAATTGGACGGAAGTAATCAAACTGGCAGCTTCGCTGTTTAAATTGAACGACCCGAGCAGGTTGGGACGCAATCTAGCGACAAAGTTCGTGTTGGACATTTTTAATACAGATGAAATCATACCGGATGCCGCTAACTGCCTTTATCTTGTTTGTCAGATATTAAAGGAAGATGTAGAGATTGAATTTGATACTTTAAGAGCAATAATCGACGACATGTTCAATCGATTGTTGTCAAAAGATGATACAGCAACGGACTTTCGTATTACATATATTTATGACGGTTGCTTCAATGCGCTTTTGTCGGCTTCGTGTTATCGGAAGTATCTACTTGATAGAATAATAGAAAGAATAGAGTCAAATACTTCTTCTATCATATCAAGAAGATTAATTGTTATTCTAATGGCTGCTTCGGATAATCAGGACGTATATGATTATCTGCTATCAGTTTTGCAATCTGGTCAGGTGGAGAATAAAATATATATGTTTGAATATAGTACTGTTATGCCAGTTGCAGAAATAGTAATGCATCCCCTGTTCCGTACAGAGATTGTAAAATATGTAAACTCAACAGATTACGTGCAAAAATATGCAGGGAATCTCCCGACGCAATATTGCTGTTGCTTTAATGAGAGTTTAGAGGATTGGCTTCTTTCTATAAATCTGCTTGCTGACGACAGGATGAGAACAGACCTTATAAATTTCTACGTTTTTTCTTGGGGTATCAGCGATGTTGATAATCTTAGGGCGTATTATGAAGCTATCAAGAAAAAATACCCATCTTTTGATTTTAGTCGGATAGAAGACCATCTGTCCAAGCTAGAAAAACGTAGTGCTTTAAGTATTGACAAGTATCCGATTCTATCTTTCAAAGATTTGGAGATCTTTAGAATAAAAGGCAATGATTTTTCATACGCTTTAATATGTGATGAGGACATATCTATTGTAGACGGCAATTTCAAAACTGAAGATTTTGAACCTTACCTTGGTAAGACTGCACCCTCTTATGTTAAATTTTGCGACATGGTTTTTATCGCTGATCATACTGAATCGAAAGAAATCATCATTCATGACGATAAAGAACTGGAACTGCTGATGGCATATAGCGATACAATACATTGGATAGCATCAATAAAACTTAATAAAGCCAAAATATATGCATTATCGCAGCTGTTTGTGGGAGATCGTGTGAATGATAGAGTCTTGCATTGGCTAAAAAGTTTCCATGGTTATCAACGAGATGTTATTATACTTGACAAAACGTTTGATACTTATGCTTTTGAGGAATCTGTAAGGTCGTCTTCGTTAGATGTGTTTGATAAAATTATTCTATTGAAGCTTGTAAATCCACAGTTTAGAGATAATGAAATGTTTTCTTTAGCAATTGAAGAGTATAATAAAATAGAATCTGTGGAGAAGAAAAGGGAGTGTAGAATCATATTGTCTGATATCTTATAGGATGATTCTTCCCCCCAGGGTAAGCTGTCAATTTTGACGTATTATGCATGAAATGGGAAAATGGCACCTTTTTAAAGACTCGCAAGCTCGAATGAGCAATAAAGTCGAGCGCTGATCATTTCTTTTTTGGCCTCAACGCAGACCGAGGGATTATTATGAGCAGAAAGATGGCTACAATGGAAACGTGAGGGAATAAAAGGTATAAGGCTATGATGACTATGAATCTGAAAATAAGGAGATAAAGAATAACAGCTGTGGTTCCAGGAACCACAGCTGTTATTTGTTCTTTAGGAAAGAAGAAAAAAAAGTTATGAAGAGGGACAGCGCCTTTAGCCCCAGTTCATTCATTTTCTCGCTCACTCCGAGAAAACGAACCAAAAGAGGGGTGCTACCCCAAGCCCCCCTTCAAAGAGGGATGCAAACGGAAAGTCGCGGAAACCGCCGGCTTTCCGTAGGTTTTGGTAAGCTGGGACACGGCTTGAGTTTTCTGAGCTGCCGCACATAAAGAAATGAGGGAATAAAGGTTGGTACATTTCATTCCGATAGGGGTGGTACAATTGAAAGTGATATGACGCAAGATGTCAGATGTAAGAAGGAAGATGTAAGATGGATCAAGAAACACATTGGTTGATGAGGTAAAATGATGTGAAGGATTATTTAGAGATAAACCACCGAAATCCGTCGCGGCATTTTGTGGAGAATCGGAACTTGCTGTCGTGGATGAAACATCAAAGGAAACTGATGAACTCGGGGAAACTGAAAGAAGATTGAGTGGGAAAGTTTAAGGAATTGCTCACACTGAGCGAGCAATATAAAAGGAAGAACCAGTGGGAGTGAGGGAACAAATGACGCTGAGAGGTGAGGCCGCTCGGCGTTTTGGTGTATATATGGAGTAGATAATAAGTGTTGTTATTAACGGAACTGACAAAAAATGTTAGAAATGTGACGGAGTTGGAGATTTCTTCGTATATTTGTGGCGAGAAATATAATAAAAGGGGGTTATGGCTGATGGGATAACTATAATAGTTGGTGCCGGTGCCGTTCTGGACTTTGACCATAAGGGCATATTTCCATCTGTGAAGAATATTACAGATGAGGTGCTTAAACAGAGCATCCAGAAGGTGGATGGAGGTGAAAGACCGCTCTTGCGTGAACTATATGACCATGTTGTTAGGAAATTGAACAGAGTGCTAGAAACTAACAACGTTAAGCCTCCACAGTTGAACTTCGAAAACTTGTTGCATGTCATTGAGATGTGTATTGCATATAGCGGCTGTTGGAGTAAGGAATACATTTCCTGGCTTGCATTTCCTGAGTTCGGAACCTTGATTCAACCTGTCAAGTTCTTGAAAGACATTCATACGTATGATTACATTAGGGCGGCATACGCATTGCAAAAGACAGTAATGAGTATTGTTAACCAATACGATACTGCTTTCAGTGAGGATACAACAACGGAGCAATGGTACCGGGACTTTTGGAAATCTTTGTTAGGAAGATCGAACATATTCAATTTGAATTATGACAATACGATAGAATATAGTATTGGTGAATATGAGGATGGATTTCCACCAATCGAAGATGGTGAGGACTATAGTCGCTTTTCTGCAAAACGCTATTATGAGAACCCAAGAGGAGTATCAACAATAGCACATCTTCATGGCCATATTTTGTTCAGTGTAGCAAGATCGTACCCGTTTGATTATAGTATGCGGGACATGGTAAAGAATAGAGATTATGAGACCGCATGCAAAAATCGGATTGGGGGACAATTTCCTCCATCTAATCAGGCAAAAGAAGAATTCTTACAACCAGACATAGTATCTGGCTTAAGGAAAACAGAGAAAATGACGTTTGCTCCCAATAATGTGTATTTGTCGGACTTGACAAGAAAGGTTGTTGAGAACAACCGACTAATGGTTGTAGGCTATTCTTTTGGGGACTTGTATTTGAATGAGATCCTTGGGCTTGGTATGGCCGCTCATGGTGATGATTTCAAGGTGGTGATTATTGACAAGTATCCTCCGTATATAAACTCATATATTACATGGTTTCAGCATCTGACACATGGAGGCAATCCGCAAGAATTTGTATTTGTATCAAGACTCGTTAAGGATAGGCTATTTGTAGAAATTGGGCAGAAGGAATATCCTATTATTTTTGAAGACTATGATACACCAGTGGTTTCAAGAAATGGGAAGTTGATGATGTGTATAGGCGGATTTAAGGATGCTGTAGTGAACCATAAAGAAACGATACTTAAGTTTCTTGGTTTTTAATTTCTTAGCACAAATTATCTCTGCAAATTCATCTTGTGTCTTTTCCAAACTTATACCATTGTGATTATTGGAAACAGAGGTATGGTAGTTTAGAATACGATGACCAAATCACAAACAAATGTGATGGTAGTGTCCACTTTCGGACAGTGTGAGTGTCCGGAAATGGACACTTTATTTTATGCCATTGCTGATTATCAATGAGTTACGGACTTGGCACGGATATTGTATAGTATATTGACAGATTATTATCGTAAATGATATGAGATATTTCAGACAGGCCCTCGCCATGATGCGCGAGGAACGACTTTTCTCCGGCATCTACATCGTGGGTACGGCGCTGGCCATTGCCTTTACGATGGTGATGGCCGTAGTGTATTACATCAAGTTGGCACCCATCTATCCCGAGGCTAACAGGGCGCGGACAGTATACTTCGAAGGACTGCGCATCGAAGCCGAGAGCGGGGGCATGGGGCAGACGGGATTCAGTTCCAAAGCCTTTGAGGAGTGGTTCAAGAACAGCCCGAACATCGAGTATTGTTCACCTACGCTGCTGGCGGCAGGAACGGGAAAAGCAGAAGGGCGTTGCCGTACTTTTGTAGTGCGCGGTAAAGACGACTATGTGGATGTGATACGGAATGAAGCCAGTGCAGACTTCTTCAAGATATACGCCTACGACTTCGTGAGCGGTCGACCTTTCACCCCAAAAGAGGTGGAGGAGAAAGAAACAGTCTGCGTCATCAGCGACGCACTTGCCGAGCGGCTCTATGGTAAGGGCGTGGATGCATTGGGGAAGACGGTCGCGATAGAGGGTAGTTACGATCTGCGCGTTGTGGGCGTATTGCGTGGCTGTAGCCAATTGACGCCCGACAGCTATGTCGACATCATCGCGCCCTACACGCTGTTTGGCATACACTATGGCACACCCTACCGAGGACTCCACTCCGTCGTGTGTACAGTGAAGGACGATGCCCATCTACAGGCTCTGAAGCGGGAGTTAGACGACGTAGCCGCTCGCATACAGCAGGCGCACCCCGAAGTGCTGGACGAGTTTAACTTCGGCGAGGGCGTGAAGAAGAAGCTGGTGCTGACCAAGGATTTGGAGACACACCCGATGCACGTGCTGCGCACCTATAACCGCGACGGCGTGTTCGGTGCGGTGACGGACTGGCAACTCGTCAAGCACTATGCCGGAATCCTGTTCGTGCTGCTCTTCGTACCTGCGCTGAACCTCTGCGGCATCGTGGCCGGGCGCATGGAGCGGCGCAGCGCAGAGATTGCCGTGCGCAAGACCTTCGGCGCACGACGCAGCACGCTCCTGAACCAAGTGGTGATGGAGAATCTGGTGCTGACGGTCATCGGAGGCATTATCGGCCTCGTGCTCTCGTGGCTTGCCATCTACGGTTTGCGAAGGGAGATCCTCGGCATGTTCTTCGACAACAGCACGCTTAGCACGGCTCCCATTGTAGAGGGCGAGATGCTTTTCGCCCCAACGCTCTTCGCAGGAGCCTTCGCCGCCATCGTCGTGCTCAACCTGCTGGCCGCCGTAATGCCCGCGTGGTGGAGCCTAAGAAAACCGATTGTAGAATCAATGATGGAGAAAAGATGAAACAACTGAAAGACATATTTGCAAGCAAGGCCACGCTCTGGCTGTTCCTTGAACTCATCATCATCACCGTCGTGGCATGGGCGGTGTTCGAGCCCGCTATCGTCAACCTCTACTACCGAAGTCTGTCGTTGGGCTACGACAACGACCGGTTGCTCTACGCCAAAACGGCAGTGATCAGTGACGGCATCCTGCATGATGCTTTCGAGATGACCGAAGAGCGCCACGACCAGATACTGCGCCAGCTGATGGCCGTGGAGGGTGTGGAGTCAGCTTACCTCTTTGACCAGCCTTACGGTTCCATGGGCTACAGCCAAGCGGCTTTCAATGAGTGTTGCGCTGGTAGTGACACCCTTTTTCTGGCCAACGTCACCCTGACCACCGATTCCCACTTCTTCGAGACCTACGGCCTAAAACCGCTGCCGGGGAGTCCGTCGGCTGAAGAACTTTCCCATATTAAAACAGTGGATAGGCAAGTGGTGCTGACACGCTCGGGAGCTATCGCCCTCTTCGGCACGGAAGATGTGGTGGGCCGCCATTTCACCATCTGCTACGAACCTGCTTACGAGGTGACAGTAGTTGGCGTGGTAGAGGACTTTCGCATGTCGGTACCCACGACGATACGTTCCATGATTATCACTACCAAAGAGCTACAGACCACCAGTTGCCAATACGTTATCCGCCTGAAAAAAGGTGTGAATGTAAGTCGTTTCATGGAGGAGCATGGTAATGACCTCATACGCAGCGGGCGGACGGACTTCAACCGCATCAGCAACCTCATGACCTTCGATGAGTACCTGCAACAGTTGGAACTCGACGACGGACGCACGCAAGAGGTGAACCGTAGTCTCGCGCTGGCCCTGTTCTTCCTCATCAACCTGATGCTGGCCGTCATTGGCACCGTATGGCTCCATGCCAAGCGTCGCACAGAGGAATGCGGTGTGCGCCGTGCCTTCGGAGCCACCCGTGGACGGCTGCTCTTCGACTTCCTTTGGCGCAACGCCCTGCTGGCCACCGCCGCCGTCATCATCGGCTGTATCATCTACCTGAACTATGCTCACAGCGGAATCCAGGAATATGATGGTGGAGAATATTACGAAACGCTCTACACGATACAGGGTGCTATGTTATCCACCGATAAGACATGGGTCGATTACTTCTGGCCCCACTTCCTCGTGGTCTCCGCCGTCGTGTACATTATTATATTATGTACTGTCCTCATCGGCACCGCCATCCCCGCAGTGAAGATTATCGGGTCTAAGATTACCAATGCACTAAGAGACGAATAATAGTATGAGATATTTCAGACAGGCCCTCGCCCTGATGCGCGAGGAGAAGCTCTACTCAGCAATGTATATCGCTGGTACGGCATTAGCCGTGGCCTTCGTGATGCTCATAGCCGAAGTGTATTACGTGAAGGTGGCCGACATTGCGCCGGAGGTGCGGCGCAGCACGACGTACTATCTGTATGGATACGGTATGAAAAATGAACCTTCACGTTTAGGGAACATCATACACGATGACTTCCGTGACCTGTTCCAAAAGATGCAGACGCCAGAGTGCGTAACAGCCGTCACGAATTTCTGGGACTATAACTTGTTCTCCATGAAACTCGCCGACGGTCTGCACGACCGTAATGTAAAGGTGAAGATGACCGAGCCGGGATTCTTCCACTTCTATCAGTACCGTTTCATCGAGGGAGCGCCTTTCACGCAGGATGACTTCGACAACGGGCGGCAGCAGGTGGTCGTGACCGAGGAGATTGCGAAACTGGTAGCCAAAGGCAATGCTGTCGGCTCTACCATCAGCATCAATAATTCCGACTTCCGCATCTGCGGCGTGGTCGAGACGCCAAGCGAGCTGACGGAACGTTGCGTGGCCGACGTGTGGTGGCCGTACACCGCCAAGGGATGGTTAGACACCCAGCCCGAAAACCTCCACGATGTACCAGTAATGGTCTATTTCAGCGTGCCTGCCGACCGTCGCGATGCCTTCAAGCAAGAGCTGAAGGAGGTGGAGGCGCGCTATAACTCCCTGCATAAAGACAATCCTGTTGACATGTTCGGACGGCTCTACACGCACTATGCCTGGATAGGCAGGGAACTCAACGACCTGTTCAATGGCTGGGACGGCAACCCGCTTTGGTACATCGTGCCCTCCGTCCTGTTTCTGCTGTTTGTGCCTGCAGTGAACCTGAGCGGCATGGTGGCCAGCCGTATGGAGCGCCGTCTGCCTGAGATGGCTGTGCGCAAGGCGTTTGGTGCCAAGCGGCGCACGCTGCTGTGGCAAGTCGTCGTGGAGAACCTTGTGCTGACCATCATCGGTGGCATCGCGGGGCTGTGCATTGCATGGATGGCACTTTACGCGTGGCGTGATTGGGTGTTCGTCATCTTCGCCTACGGAGCCACGACCTACACGCATGTGCCTATCCTTAAAGGCGAGATGTTCTTCGGCCCCGCCGTCTTCGCCATTGCCCTGCTCGTCTGCTGCGTGCTCAATGTGCTGGCGGCAGTGCTGCCGGCGTGGCTCAGCCTGAGACGACCGATTGTAGAATCCATGATGATCAAGAAATAAATGAAACAGCTCAAAGAAATATTCGGACGCAAGACGTCCATCTGGCTTACCATCGAGCTCGTGCTTGTCACCTTCGCCTGCTGGTGGGCGTTCGATCCTGTCATCGTCGCAACCTACGTCGCCGGGATGCCTATGGGCTACGATGCCGACCGCATCGTGAAGTTCGAAGTGGCCAGTTCCAGTAATCTTAAAGAACAGAAGTGGGAAGAGATTGTCGACGAGGAGAATATCTTGCTGCAGAAAGTGCAGCAGATAGACGGTGTGGAGATGGCCTACGCGGCGAGTTCAACGCCCATAGGATTCGGCACTGTGTCGATGCCCAAATACTTCTACCATGACGGCGACTCCGTTCAATGCTTTTGTTTTGGCTTTAACAAGGACTCGCAATTGTTCGAGGTCTATGGCATTCAGTCGCTGACGCCCGATGTGCCGACAAGTGAACTGTCGCACGACTGCGAAGAGGACAATACCATCATCCTGACGCGCTCTGTGGCGATGAAGCTCTTCGGCACCATCGACGTGGCCGGACGGAAGTTGCTTGCAAGTGAACTGAACTTTGACGGCGACGAGCTGGAATGGGTAAAAGACAAATACTACTCCATCCGCGCCGTTGTAGAGGATGTGCGCTTTTTCGGGTATGACCGCGAATGTACTAATGCTTTTATCTGTGCTAACAGCCTTCCCGTCGCCGTGCCCATCATGGCGCGGCTCCGTGAGGGTGTCAATGCGGCGCAGTTCGTGCAGGCCCACGAACAGGAGGTGCAGCGCGACTTGGTGACGGAGCATTGTTACGTCCGTCAGATGGAGGCACTCAGCAAGGTTCAGGACAAACTGGTGAAGGATGGTCACTTAGGCCGTCAAACGCGCCGCAACCTGCTTGTTGCAGCCTTTTTCGCCATCAACCTAACCTTCGGTGTCTTCGGTACTTTGCTCATGTACACACGCCAGCGGCGCGAGGAGGCCGGCGTTCGCCGCGCTTTCGGTGCCACGCGCTGGGGTATCTTCTGGGGCTTCATCCGCGAGGCGTGGCTACTCACCACCGTCAGCGTCCTGCT
>OCTW011270685.1_pt1 | contig 15602 bp, 12 predicted proteins | sample 1539671 | NCBI WGS metagenome assembly OCTW01 (sample SAMN02144230, study PRJEB22623) | gut metagenome | biome: sheep rumen | host: Ovis aries | place: New Zealand
TCGCCGCAAACTGCGTTTGCTCTGTAGTCAGTACTAAGATACAGTCTTTACGATCGGCTTCTATGCTACATAAAGCCAGAACCCCCGCTGTGCATTTTTTAAGATTTTTCTTAAATTAACGGAATGTCTTTTTTCTAATTTGAATAAGGCATTATTTTATAAAGCTTTTAAGAAATCTATTAGTGCTTCTTGTTGTTCTTTTGATAATTTTGCATAACACAGTAAGAGTTCTTTTTGTTCCTCTGTAAGATATGTTTCAGTTATATCATCCTCAATTAAAAACTGTGATAAAGAGATATTAAATGCAGAGCAGATTTTGTCTAGAGATTGAATTGTTGGTATTTGATTTTTTCTATACCAGGATGAAATTGTAGATTGGGGAAGTTCTGATTTCTCTGCTAGTTGATATTCACTCCAATTACGTTCAATTCTATATTTTCTGATTTTTTCTAAAATATTTATCATAGTATAATCTTTCTTAAAATACTACGCTTTACCGTTGTAAAATAATAATTCATGACGTATAATTATAATGTTAAAGCGTTTAAAAGATACGATTTAACAAGGAGAAAGAATGTTTTGTAAAAATTGTGGAAAAGAAATTGAAGATGGAGCTGCATTTTGCAATAACTGTGGAACAGCAGTGGGAAATGAAAGTTCGGCAGAAACTTCAGGTAAAGTAAACCTTGCTGGAGGACAGAATTCATCTTCTATTAAGGAAGTTTTTGTTCGCGGATTCAAGTGTGCTGGAAATGGAAAGTATTATGCTTTTTGTTATTATGTTCCATTTATAGTATTTATTTTAGGACTTTATTTATGGCAATATACAGCATTAGGACCAATACTTGCTCTATTAGGCTTTATTTTTGCTCTTGTAGTTAAGAAAATTTTCAAACAGAGTCTTTTATATGATGAGACACAAGAAGCTTTTATATATAATGCTCATTCCCATCTGTCATTTACTGTTAAAAAATTGAATGTTTCAGATATCAAATCAGTTCGTATTAGATATGTAAAGGTTGGTTTTGGTTCTGCAAAATTTTCCTTAAATGATCCAGGAAAATATCATGTAATTTGTTTGGATGCAGTAGATTCTAATAATTCAATAAAGGTTTGGTTTCCAAAAAAAGGAAATGCAGAAGAATTTATTCCAACAATTAATTATGCACTTCAAAAATCAGGAAAACAAATTCAAATCGATTGTAAAGAAGATTTGATGAAGGGGTACGATTTTGAAATGGAGAATCAGAATTCTTAATCGAGGGAAAAAATGTTTTGTGAAAAATGTGGTGCAAAAATTGAAGATAATGGAAAGTTTTGCCAAAGTTGTGGTGCAAAAATAGAAACTTCTTCAATACATCAAAAAAAAGTAAAGTGGCCTGTAATAGCAATCGTTGCGGGCGTTATTTTATTATTGGGAATTATAATTGGAGGTTCTAATCCTGTTGATAAGGCTCTTGATAAAATGGAAAAAGCTATTGTTAAGATAGAAAATCTTCAAGAAAAAATTTCAAATGGTTCAGTCGATGAGGGTGAGCTTATGGTTGAATATAATAATATTCTGAAAGATTTTAATGAGGCTGATAAATTGTTAGAAGGATATGATGATTCTGATTTAACCTCTAAACAATGGCAAAGATTGATTGAGCTGAACAAAAGAGCTAATGAAATAAGTTATTAAAAAAAGGAGATTGTATGTTTTGTAAAAATTGTGGAAAAGAAAATACTGAAGGAACTCAGTTTTGTTCTGAGTGTGGTAGTAGACTAGGAGAAGAAGTAATTCAATCTACTGTTGCATCATCTAACAAAAAAGGTTTATGGACTTATTTTGCAGAGACAATTAAAAAGTTTTATAAATTGATTATTGAAGGTAGAGCAAGACGTTCTGAATATTGGGGCTTTGTTTTGTTCTATTTAATTTTTGCTTTTGTAGCAGGAATTATTGATTATCTACTTCTTGGAGAAGGTGATAGTACTTTAGTTGTTGATTATTACATTGGAATTTTTATGCTTCCTTATCTGTCTGTTGGATTTAGAAGAATGCATGATGTAGGAAAACCTGCCGGTTTTATTTTTATCCCAATTTATGGTTTTATTCTTACTTTAATGGATAGTGAAAAGGGTTCAAATAAATATGGAGCATCACCTAAGGGAGTATAAAAATGTTTTGTTCTAAATGTGGAAAAGAAATATCAGGCAGTCCGAAGTTTTGTCCATTTTGTGGAGCATCACTTTCTGCTGATGCAAAATCAACAGGTTCTTCAGTTCCTGTATCAAATGGAACTGTTACTATCTCTAATCTTTTTGAAAATAAAAATATTGAAAAAAAGGAAAGTGGAGGATGTTTTACAATTTTGGAACATCAGAATGATTTGAGCGTTACTCCATCATCTTCCTTAACTTCTTATTTTATGCAGCAGATGAATGTTAAAAAAAGACAGGTATTATGTCAGTTAGAAGGAAATTCTATAAAGATTCAGGCTGGTGCAATGCAATGGATGAGTGGTAACGTTCAAATGGAGTCTGATGTTAAATCTGTGGGATCCTTTTTGGGTAAAGTTGTAAAAGGAGCTGTAACTGGCGAGTCAGCTGTAAAACCTTTATACTCAGGAACTGGAAATGTAATGCTAGAACCGACCTACCGATATTTGCTAATTGAAAATGTAGCAGAATGGGGAAGTGGTATTGTTCTTGATGATGGATTATTTTTGGCTTGTGATGCTGGAATTCAAGAGTCGATTTCTAAAAGAACAAATATTTCTTCTGCTTTATTAGGTGGTGAAGGATTATTTAATTTGTGCCTTTCTGGAAATGGTTATTGTGTTTTAGAGTCTCCTGTTCCAAGAGAAGAATTGATTGAATTCAACCTGGATAATAGCGTTGTAAAAATTGATGGAAATATGGCTATTGCCTGGTCTTCTTCATTAAATTTTACTGTTGAAAAAGCTGCAAATTCATTAATAGGTTCAGGTTTAAGTGGAGAGGGATTTGTAAATGTGTATAGAGGCACTGGTAAAATACTTATGGCTCCTACCATTACAGGTACCGTTCATGACAGTGTAAGTGCTGGACCTACACAAACTGAAGCAAATTCTTCACAAGGGTTAGTTTCAAGTATAGCAAGTAGTTTGAATTTATAATTGACAAATGTAGAAGTCAAAAAAGGCGGTAGCGAGGTTCCAGAATTGCGAAGCATAGAAGCCGATCGTAGGAATGTATCTGTAGAATACCATACAGAGACACACAAAGTGTGTCGTCGAGGCTTCTCGGCGTAGCATATTCTGAGGTTCTCGCGGCAGCCTTTTTTGACTATTTTCACAATTGTAAAATATTCTTGTAACGAGCCTAATTTTTCTGTATTATAAATAAAAATTCTGTGGGGTGTTACGAATGTTAGCAGGTCGTCATTTGATTCAACCAGATGATTTGTCGGTATCTGAAATCGAAGAAATTTGTTCTTTGGCTGAGCAGATTATTGTTGATCCTAAATCTTTTCAAGATGTGTGTCGCGGGAAAATTCTTGCGACACTTTTTTTTGAGCCAAGCACTAGAACAAGGCTTTCTTTTGAAGCAGCAATGCTTCGTTTAGGTGGAAGTGTAGAAGGATTTTCTGATGCTGATAACACTTCAACTGTAAAAGGTGAAACTCTTGCTGATACAATCCGTGTAGTTTCGAGCTATGCCGATGTAATTGCAATGAGAACTCCAAAAGAAGGAGCTGCTCTTTTAGCTAGTAAATATTCAGCTTGTCCAATTATTAACGCCGGAGATGGTGGACACTATCATCCTACTCAAACATTAACTGACCTTGTTACAATCCGCCAGCTTTTGGGTGGACTTGAAAATCATACAATTGGATTCTGTGGAGACCTTAAGTTTGGACGTACTGTTCATTCCCTCGCAGAAGCAATGAGACATTTTAAGGGAAATAAATACATCTTTATCAGTCCTAAAGAGCTTACAGTTCCAGATTACTTAATCACAAATGTTCTGGAGCCTGCTGGAGTTAAGTACGAAATTGTAGAAAGTCTTGATGAAGTAATTGGTCAGCTTGATGTACTTTATATGACTCGTGTTCAGAAGGAACGTTTCTTCAATGAACAGGACTATATCCGCTTAAAGGATTCATACATTCTTGATGCAGAAAAAATGAAAATGGCTCGTAAAAATATGATTGTTCTTCATCCTCTTCCACGTGTAAACGAAATTACCGCCGAAGTTGATAATGACCCTCGCGCTGCATATTTCAAACAGGTAAAGTACGGAATGTATGCGCGAATGGCTTTGATTGCAAAACTTACAGGTTCAATCTAAAGAGGGGAGATAAAGAAAATGTTAAACGTAAATACTATAAAAAATGGTCTTGTAATTGATCATATTCGTGCAGGAAGCGGATGGGAAATCTACCAGTGGCTGGGACTTAACAAAGCTCATTTTACTTCTTGTCTTATTCAGAACGTTCCTTCAGAAAAATCTGGAAAAAAAGATATCATAAAGATTGATAACATCATCAACATTGATTATTCAGTTCTTGGTTTTATTGATCCGGATATTTGTGTAAACGTTATTGAAAACGAAAAAATTGTCCGCAAAATTAATATGGAATTACCTGCAAAAGTTCAGGGTGTTTTCAGCTGTAAAAATCCACGCTGTATAACTCAGACTGAACATTATGTAAAACCTACCTTTATTCTGGCAGATAAAGCAAAGGGTATTTATAAATGCGAATATTGTGATACTCTTTATAAGGCTGGGAATCACGATTAAAACATCCCCCTGAAAAGGGAAAAACGGAGCAAAAAAGGCAATCTGGCAAAGGAAGGAAAAATGACAAAAGCTATTTTGATTTATAATGCACGACTTTTGGATGAAGCAATGGACACTCCAGGTGCCGTTCTTCTTATAGATGCTAAGATTCGCTCCGTTTTTCAGGGCTATTTTACTACATCCGAAACTGTAGAAAATATGGCCAAAGCTGTGATGAAGGAAGATGGTCTTGCCGAAGATTCAAAACTAGACCTTTACAACGCCAATGGGCTCACCCTGACTCCTGCTTTTATTGATATGCATGTTCACTTGCGCTATCCGGGACAAACTCAAAAAGAAGATTTGAATTCTGGTCTTCACGCTGCTGCAGCAGGAGGATTTGGAACTGTAGTTGCAATGCCAAACACCACTCCCGTAGTTTCATCTATTGAGACCGCAATGAAAATTGAGAGAGAGGCCGCTGCTATCGGTCTTACTCACCTTTTTCAAACAGTTAGTATTACCAAGGATTTTGGTGGTGTAGAAACAAGTCATCTTGATGAATTAGATAAAAAATATGTTCCTGTAATTACCGAAGATGGTCGTGATGTTCTTGCTTCTTCGGTTATGCTGGATGGTATGACAAAGGCTGGCCGTAAAGGAATTATTGTTGCCTGCCATTCCGAAGACACAACTCTTGGAAAGGAAGCTGTTCCTTACCGACAAGAGGCCCTTGAAATTATGAAGAATGTAGGACTTTCTGCTTGGGGTACTTCAGAAGATATTGATGAAGATGACGAGGAAATTTCTGAGGCTATACAAAAAATTGACCAGCTTTTTTCAAGAGCAAATGAGTATTTAGCTTTGGCGGAAGACCTTGCTACAGTTCGTAATATTATGCTAGCAAAAGAAGCAGGCTGCCATGTTCATATTTGCCATGTTTCAACTGCAAAATCTGTAAATGCTGTTTGCGAAGCTAAGAATGAACTTTATGATGATGAAGCTGACTACTACGCAAACGAAGCAGATGCCGCCTACCAGGCCTTTGAAGAAAAAACACCATTTGTTCCAGGTCCTAGAGTTACAGGTGGTTTTGGCGTTTCTTGCGAAGTTACCCCTCATCATCTTGCACTTTGTGGAAGCGATGAACCTTACATTCGTGCCCTGGTAAATCCCCCTTTAAGAAGTGAAGAAGATCGGGTTGCCCTTATAGAAGCCTTGCGTGATGGTACAGTTGATGTTATTTCTACCGATCATGCACCTCATACTCTGGAAGATAAGGCTGCTGGTTCACCTGGTTTTACTGGCGAAGAAACTGCATATGCTGTTTGTAATACAGTTCTTGTAAAAGACTGCCAGTTTAGTCCAAAAAAACTGTCCCAGCTTATGTCGGCAAATCCTGGTCGCCTTTTAGGTTTACAGAAGGGGCTTTTAAAATCTGGTTATGATGCAGACCTTACTCTTGTAGATCCAGATGAAGAATGGATTGTTGATTCAAGTTTCTTCTACAGCAAGGGTAAGGCTACTCCTTTTGAAGGCCAAAAGTTGACCGGCCGTGTAAGAGGACTTTTTATAGACGGCCGGTTGGTTTTAGAAAAGTAAACTTTTCTTGAAAAATAAATTACAAATCTATAATTTTATTTTCCTTCATAAACCAAAGTTTACAATTCACTTTTTCCTCTGTAGTTCCAAGCATTTTTGCAGCGGCTACCTTGTAACAGTTCTGCTGACCAATGTACTTTTCTTCATCAACCTTGTTGTCGGATTTATAGTCAACAATCTGGTAAGTTCCGTCTGCCTTCTGGTAGATTAAGTCTATGGAGCCAGTCCAAAGTGTTTCCTGCCAGTACATCTTAAAGCCCCATTCTGCTCTGTAGAAACGACCCTGGTCTTTTGCCTGCTGGAATTCCTGGCCCAGACTAGTTTCTTTAAAGAGCTGGCAGAAATTTTTACAATCGTTGAGGACTTTTTCTTTATCATTCTGGCTGTTCAAGCCCTTTAAAAGATTTACAGGTGGGTCAAAAGATTCTGCATTAATTCCCAAAGCCTGGGCTTCTAAAAAAGCGTGAACTAAAGTACCAAAATCGGCTGCTGTAAAGTCTGGATTATGAAGACGGCCTGCTTCCTTTGAGTCGGTTTGGTTAGCATCGCGTTCTGCATCTTCCGAGGTCTGTGCATCAAAATCTTTTTCCAAAGCACTAGGACAAGATTTTGGAATAGAATTGTTTTCGTAAACAATTTGAGAGGCAGTTTCAAAAGCCTTGGAAACATTCGAAAGTCGTTCTTCCCTTATTTTGTCCATATTTAGAGTATTTTGATTAATTCTGGTCTGGCTATAAGAAACCAATTCCAGATTCTGGAAGTCAAATGCCTTACCGTCAATATAACAAAGATTGGTACTGCTGTTTTTCCCATAAGTATTTTTGACAAGGTCTTCAAAAATCCTGAGCTGGCTTTTACTTTCATTTTTGCTTTCTTTTGTAGACCAGGAACCCATTACATAAACATCCTGAATTGCTCTGGTTATTCCTACGTAAATCAAACGTCTGAATTCTGCAACTTCCTTGAGTTTTTCAAGTTCCTGCTGGTAAATGGCAAAATAATTTGGAGAATCTTCATCTGCCTTAATTGAAATTCCTGTTTTTTTGTCAAAGAAGATATTTCCTTTTTCGGTTTTTGATTTAACATTTGTGCAGGCACAGAGGAATACATGTTCGAATTGCAAACCTTTACTTTTGTGAATGGTCATAATTTGAACTGCCTGACTTCTTTCCAGAGGGTAAGAAATGTCTCCTGCATCCAGATCTGCATCATCAGAAGAAAGAGCTTTTTGCAGATTTTCCAGCTGATCTATAAACCAAGCCAAAGATTTTCCATTTTCTTCAGTTTGACGGGCTAACTCAAAAAGCATATCAAATTGTTCGGCACATAAATCTGTTTGAGAGGTAAGCATTGTTTCGTACTTATAGCCCTTTTTATTCCAGAGTAAATTCAGGCTGTCTGTAAGTTTCTGCTGTAAAATCATGCTTTTATTTTCTTTGTAAAAATTCAGGGCATTCTGGTATTTTTCATATTGTGATGATGAAAGATCGGCTTTAATCTCCTGGTCAAACGGAGCGAATGGATCAAAAACAAAATCATAATCATCAATATTTACAAGATGAGAAAGAATAAGTTCTACAGAATTTTCGCTTAGGGCTGCAAAAGGACTGGTCAGGTAAGCCGCATAAGCATTTATATCGGAAGGATAAACACAAATACGGAAGAAATTATAAAAATCGCTTATAAGACCATCTTCAAAAATATTATTAAACTGATCAACCTGGTAAGGAATATTAAAAAGGCTCAGATATTTTGTGATAGAGGAACGGTGGGTTCGGCTTTTGTCCAGAATTGCAAAATCTTTCCAGTTCTTCTTGTCCTTGCCCATTTCGTAAATTCTTTTAGCAATATTGTAGGCTATCTGGTCATCTGCTGGGATTAAAAGGTTTTGAGGATTATCAATTTCTTCATTTAAATCAGAAAGACTTGTGGTATCAACAAAACGAATGTGAATAGGAACATTTTGAGCAGTAAGAGATGGCAGTTCTTCCTCCTTTTTTAGTTTTGGATTGAACTTGCGGGCATCTTTATCATAATAAGCTTCGTAATCTAAACGTTCTTTTTCATTTAAATAAGTTTTAAAAATTCCTTCTCCGTTTTTGAAAATCAGATTAAAGGCCTGGAGTAATTCTGGACTTGAACGGTAGTTATAGGACATAGAAACCAGTCCGTTTTCATTTTTGCTGGTTAATTCATTAAAAACAGAAACTTCGGCACCTCTGAATTTATAAATAGATTGTTTTTCGTCACCTACAAAAAAGAGTTTTTCCTTCTGTCTTAAATCCTTGATAATGTTGCCTTCTGAATCCTTTTGAATGATTTGAGGATAAATTTCTTTTTCTGAGTCAATTTCCTGTCCAGGCTGCAAAGATAGGATATAGAGCATATCTCGGTTTTGTCCGTTGTTGTCCTGGAACTCATCAATCATTATTTTTGAGTAGGCTGCAATTTCCTGTTCCCTTATATCCTTATTTTCGATTAAGATTTTGAGGGCCAGCTGGGAAACATCCACAAAGGTTAATTCACCAGAAGTAAGTTTTACTTCCTTTACCTGTTTTAAAAACTCATCCATGAGTTTATAGAGAGAAACAAGAGATTCAAATTGATTAAAATAGGCAAAAATTGAATCCAGGGCAGGTAAAACTTCATTTTTGAGTTTTGTAACAATAGTTCTTACTTTTGTGTTGTAGCCGGAACCCATTGAACTTGCTGAAAGAAGAGCTTTTTTAAATGCCTTGTAAGACTGGCAGAATTGTTCAAGTTTCTGACTCTTTTCACTTATATCTTTTTCTTCAATTTTGATGATAGAGAGCTGGTCATAGAAAATCTGTGCAGCCTTATCGATTTTTGTTTTATATTCCAGTTGTTTTTTAGGATCAAAACTAACTTCGAATTCTTCCCGGATTTCGTCCAGACTTTTTGCAAGATTTTTCTTTCCTATAAAATTATCATTTTCTTTAATATCTTCTGAAAAATAGAATTTGACGGCATTGCAAAGTTCCTTTAATTGAACTGGCAATTTGGATGTAAAAAAGTTATCGGGACTGGCAAGACTTGTGTGTTTAATAATTGTCTGTGCAATTTCCTTTTCTGCAAAGTCCTGAAGTTTACCTGGATTTACAAAAGTTTTTATTCCAGGATCCTGGGAGTTTTGCATAATAAACTTAAATGCCATGTCTTTAATCTGTCTTTCTCCATCACTTGAAGCAAGCGAAAAGTCTGGCTTTATTCCGTAACGGTTTGAACACTGGCGGACAATGTTGGAACAGTAGGAGTCTAAAGTTTGTATGTGGGAATTGGCAAAGTCGGAAAGGCCTTCTTTTGCCAGCTGAATTTCTTCTTCCGTAAGGTTAGGGCCTGATTGTTGGCTAGCAAAAAATAAAAGAGTTTGATAAATACGCTGGTACATTTCTGCTGCTGCTTTATTTGTAAAAGTCAGAGTAAGAATCTGGTCCGCTTTTGCCTGTTTGGTCATTACAAGCCAGGAAAAACGAGTTGCAAGAACCTGAGTTTTACCAGAACCAGCACCTGCCGCAATTACAGAGTTTTTAATACTTTCCAGAGCCTGACTTTGAGCATCATCTAGTTGTTTATCAAGTAAATCTAAAAATGGATATTTTGAATTCATTATTTATCTCCTCTGTTAGTTACAGCCTTTACAATGTTCTTTCCTGCAACGTTGTAAGTAGTTCTGCAAATTCCCTTAAAAGTACAGTTAATACAGCTTTCAAAGTTTTTTACATTTAGTTTGTCTTTTTCAGATGATGATGTGTAAGGGGTAAAATCCAGCCTGCCAGTTTCTGGGTTTGCGATGGAATTAAAAATTTTGGCGTATTCCTGCAGGCAATCCATAGAAGGTTTAAAGTCCTTGTAGAGGGCATTTTGAACATAGGCACCTTTTATGCTTTTGCCACTATCATCTTTAGCAGTTTCTAAAGATAGTTTGTCTACAACCATAGCACTTTTTAGTTTGTTGATGGAATAAAAATAGCCTGCAGATATTTCGTGTTTATTTTCTTCATCGAGCAGTTTAAAATAAACTGGCATTTGGAAATTGCCCAAAATATCATTTTTGTTGCACTTAAGGTCTTTTACAGACGGTATATTTGAATTTTTATAATCTAGAATAATCCAGTCATTTTCTGGTGAAAGGAGCAGACAGTCAATTTTTCCAAAGTAATCAAAATCCTGGCCAGAAATAGAGAGTGTTTTTTCGCAGTCGAACAGGGTACACTTACCAACACCAGGCATTTTTTTTGCTTTAGGATTTTGAGGACCGTCATAAGGTTTTAAAAGATATTGTAAAAATTTTGTAATTTTTTCTGCAATTTTTTCCTTTTGATCTTCAAGACTTTGAGTTACAAGAGGACTATCTTTAAAATCTGATGGAGCTTTAATGGCTTCTTCGATAAAAGGAAAAAGATTTAGCTCAAAATCCTGAGACTGACTGTTAATTTCATCATCCTTTTTGATAATAATTTTAAAAGACTCGGATTCTTCATCATAATAAGGCAGAGTTTGACCTTTAAATTGCGAAATAAAAAGTTCCAGAATTTTGTGATTAAGGTTACCCATATCAAAAGGCTGCATAAGTTCTGTATCCAGGCTGTCATCTTTCAATTTTAAGATTGATTTTAAAAGCCACTGTCTAGGGCAAGGGAAAAACTTTTCCAAATCTGCACGGGCTGAAATTTTTAATTTGGAATCTTTTATATCTTCTCCATAAATATTCTGGCCTTTTCGATTTTGAATCAGGATTTTTTTTATGTTTGCAAGAATTTTGTCATTTATTTTGTAGTCATTCTGGGCTTCAGGGCAGTTTTCTTTCCAGTTTTCAAAAGCTTCCTTTTGCTCCAGAGTCATTGCTCCTGGTTTTTGATTATCCTCTGGATTCAGAACAAAAAGTCTTTCCTGTTTTACATAATCATCTGCATCCAGATTAGGTATTTTGTTTATTTCGCCGATGGCTTCATTTTTGCACTTCAAAACATTTAGATTAAAGTGTGGGATTGCAAATCCTGCAAAAGTTTCTTCGGCGGCAGAAAAAGTAACAAATTCTGAATCAGGCTTGGAGTCGGCGTAAGAATTTTTGGCATAAAGCTTGATAAAGACCTCGGAGGCACGCAATTCTTTATCATCATTAACCAGGTGCAGCTTTGTTCTTTTTGTTGCGTTTAAAAAAGTCAGTCGTTTATAAGGAATATCAAGATTTTTTTGGGAAGCGTCAATTACAAATTGATATTTAAAACAGGCTGGACCTGAAAGCTTGTAAGAAAAAATTGAAATGCCACTTTTATCATTTTGCTGAGGAGAATACTTTTTGCTGTCCAGTTCCTTTAAAAAGAAAGAGTAGGCATCGGAAATTTGCAGCTGACATTTTGCGTAAGATTCTTCTATATTGATGATTTCTTTGAGTTCAGAAAGACAACGTCCCAAGATTGCGTTTGCCTGTTTTGAAAACTTATCATCCTGCTCAAAAAAGATTCCCTTAAAATTGTGCCAGGCGTTTTCAATATCCTTGAAGGTGTTTGAAACAAAAAAGCCTTCCACCTGAGATTTTAATTTAAGATAGAAATCTTTAATTTTGTTGTAATCGTCAATTTCTGCCTGGAGAGCTTCTTTTATCTGTTTTGACTCTTCGCTATCATCATCAATTTTTTTAAGGCGATATTCAAAACCAGAAATCCTTTTTCCAAAGGCCGAAAGCCAAATGTCCTTGTCGCCGGGAGAACAAATACAACGCAAGTCCTTTCCAAGTCTAATCAGTTTTTCACGGTCCTCCTTGTATTTTTCCTGCCATGGAAGACATTCATCCAGTAAAAGTGCACGGACTGAATCAAAAGAAAAAGCTTCTGTGTGACAATCCTTAATTTCTTTAAAAATTCTGCCGGCATTATTTTTTGTAAGCGAAAGGCCTGCTTTTATAACGTAAGGAATACCGTAAATGTAGCATTCTCTTTCAAGGTAAGGTCTGTAGGTGTCAATATCAGGAATGCTCAGGGCAATTTCCGACCAGTCTGCCTTTTTTTCTTGAACCAGTTTGATGATGGAGAGCAAAGTCTGTCTAAGTTCGCTACGGGAATCTGGGTAAAAATAGGCAGGGGGATTTTGAATATTTTCCGGCATAGTACAGATGGTGATATTGGAATTTGCCTTAAAAATATCTGTAAAATCTCCAAAATCTTCCAGAAGTTCTGGGTAAAAGAGGATGAATTTTGTGTCTTTATCACCAAGTTCCAGGTTATCCAGCCAGGCAGGTTCAAAAAGATTGTTCTGGTCTAAGAAGGCCTTGTAAAGCTGGTAGAGTTTTTCGTAATCCAGGTCTTCTGCATCCATCTGGCCGTAAGTTTCTGAGTTTTGTTCCATACGTTTTTTCCAGAAATGCAGGCTTGGGAGATTTTTACTAATCCAGTCTGCAAAAGAGGCTGCTGCTTTTGCGTAAGAATCTTCTGGATTTATGATGACCTGAAAACGTTCCTCTTTTGGAAGTTTTGCATTTTTTTCAATCAAATCCTGTACAAAAAACTTTCTTAAAATAGAAGGAATAGAAGTTTTTCCATCTTCGCTGGCATGCAAATATTTGCCCTTAAAATTATCCCAGGCAAGAAAACGTTCCAGAGGCAGGGCTTCCAGTCCAGAAAGATTTGGATGGGTGATTAAATATTCGATCCAGGAATTCATAACCGTGTCGGTAGAAAAGACAAAAATGGTAGAAGGGTCTTTTATGTTTTCGATTAAAACTTTTGAAATTTGGTCAGGATTTAATTTTATTTCTTTCATATTTTTTAGTATAGCATGTTAATGTGTCATAGAACGACATAGTATAGAAATTTTTAAGTAAAAAATAATATAATTAAGGATATAGGAGATAAAAATGGAATTCTCACAATTAGTAAAAGATCGTTATTCCTGCAAAAAATATAGTTCAAAGCAGGTTGATAAAGAAACAATCGTAAAGATTCTGGAAGCAGGCCGTCTTGCCCCAACTGCAAAAAATCTTCAGGAAGAGCATGTTTATGTTTTGCAGTCGGAAGAAAGCCTTGCTGCTGTTGATTCAGTAACCCCTTGCCGTTACGGAGCTCCTGTAGTTCTTCTTGTAGCTTTTGATAAAAATAATGTTTATACCTATCCAAATTCAGAAAGAACTACTGGTATTGAAGATGCTACAATTGTTGCAACACATCTTTGTCTTGCGGCAGCTAACGAAGGTGTTGATAACTGCTGGATAAATAATTTTGATCCTGCAAAACTTCATTCAGCTCTGGGCCTTCCTGAAAACGAAGAAATCTTAATGCTTTTAGACTTGGGATATGCTGCAGAAGGTTTTAAGCCTCTTCCAAATCATTTTTCAAGAAAAGCCCTGGAAGAAACTGTTTCTTGGAAATAGTTTTTTATTCATGAATAACTTTAGCCAGATTAAATAAATTAAATTATCTGAAATACTTTTCATAGAAACGTTATTTGTGGTATATTTTTACAAAAGGGATGCATAAATATACATTTTTGATATTTTGCCTCACCTAAGGAGTCATTTAAATGAAAAACGCTTACATTAAAAAAATCTGGGATGACGTAAAAGCAAAGAATGCTAACGAACCAGAATTCCTCCAGGCTGTAGAAGAAGTTTTGACAACTCTCGAACCTGCAGTTGACCAGATGCCGCAGTTGGAACCAAATGCTATTCTTGAAAGAATGGTAGAACCAGAACGTGTAATTATGTTCCGTGTTCCTTGGATGGACGATGCTGGAAACTATCACGTAAACCGTGGTTACCGTGTTCAGTTCAACTCTGCAATTGGACCATACAAAGGAGGACTCCGTTTCTCTAAAGAAGTTAACCTTTCAGTTTTGAAATTCTTAGGATTTGAACAGGTTTTGAAAAACTCTTTGACAACACTCCCAATGGGTGGTGGTAAAGGTGGTTCAGACTTCGATCCTCATGGAAAATCAGATAAAGAAGTTATGAGATTCTGTCAGTCATTCATGACAGAACTTTATCGTCATATTGGTGCTGACGTGGATGTTCCAGCTGGAGACAAAAACGTTGGTGGACGTGAAATTGGATACCTCTTCGGACAGTACAAGAGAATCCGCGATGAATATACTGGAGTTTTGACAGGAAAAGGACTTACATTCGGTGGTTCTTTAATCCGTACAGAAGCAACAGGATATGGACTTATCTACTTTGCTCAGGAAATGCTCAAGAAAGTTGGAGATGACTTCAAGGGTAAGACTTGTGTTGTTTCTGGTTCTGGAAACGTTGCAACTTACGCTGCTCAGAAGCTTATTCAGCTTGGTGCAAAGGTTGTTACACTTTCTGACTCTAACGGATACATCTACGATGCTGACGGAATTACTCAGGAAAAACTTGACTGGGTTAAGGAACTCAAGGGTGTTCGCCGTGGTCGTATTTCTGAATATGCAAAACAGTTCCCATCTGCAAAATACTTCGAAGGAAAGAAAGTTTGGGAAGTTAAGTGTGATTGTGCATTCCCATGTGCTACACAGAACGAACTTCTTGGCGAAGATGCAGATATGCTCTTGAAGAACGGAGTTAAATTGGTTGCTGAAGGTGCTAACATGCCTTCTAACCTCGATGCAGTTAATAAGTTCCAGGCTGCAAAGATTTTGTATGCACCAGGAAAAGCTTCAAACGCTGGTGGTGTTGCAACATCAGGTCTCGAAATGAGCCAGAACTCAGAAAGACTTTCATGGTCAGCTGCAGAAGTTGATGAAAAACTCCACAACATCATGATCAACATCCACGACAACTGCTACAACACTGCTATTAAGTTCAACCAGACAGAAGGCAAGTGGGTTAACTACGTAGCTGGTGCAAATATTGCAGGTTTCGTTAAAGTAGCTGAGGCTATGATTGCTCAAGGCTTGGTTTAATTCTAGTGGCGTAATTTGCGCCAGCGTCGCCGGTTGATAAATCAACCGAGACATTTAGTAAGTAAATGCTAAAAGACAGTCCACCGGACTGTCTTTTTTAACGCATTTGCTATTTTAGTCAGGTGCAAACATTGCTGGTTTCGTAAAAGTTGCTGAAGCAATGGTATCACCGGGACTTGTATAATCTTACATAATCTAAATCATAGAGGGGTCCTTCGGGGCTCCTTTTTTTTGTTTACATGTTTTTTTTCAAAAAAAATTCCCATTTCATTTCCTAAAATCGCACATCTTGGAAATAACTATAATGGGGTTTTTATTTTCCCCCAAGGAGAAAACATGTCAAATAGTTATTATTTCAA
>OCTW011580994.1_pt1 | contig 15601 bp, 21 predicted proteins | sample 1539671 | NCBI WGS metagenome assembly OCTW01 (sample SAMN02144230, study PRJEB22623) | gut metagenome | biome: sheep rumen | host: Ovis aries | place: New Zealand
TGATCTTCTTCCTTACCGACCGGACGGAAAAGGCCGACCGCCTAAAAGGGTTCGACCTGAAAGGTAATGACTACATACCCAAGCCGTTCTATCCCGAAGAACTCATCGCAAAGATTAAAGAGCGTTTCGAACATCACAAGTCCGCACCTTCCACTCGCATGGCTATCGGCCAGACTATCTTTGACCGCAATCTCTCAACCATAGAGATCGACGGAGTGGTACAGCACCTCTCAGCCCGCCAGTCGGAAATCCTCACCATCCTTGCACAGAACATCGGCCTGACCGTAGAGAGGGACATCATTCTACAATCCGTATGGGGTAACGACAGCTACGCCAATTCCCTCGCCCTCAACGTACAGATCACCTATCTCCGTAAGATGCTCGAAGCTGACACTTCCATCTCTATCATCTCACTAAAGAAACGAGGGTATATCTTGGAGGTGAATAATGGGTGAGGTCGGCACCGCATCATGGTCATCACCTTCGACGATGACACCATCCGTGCCATAGCCGACAGCACCATCATCACCCCAGGCTGTTGCAAACAACTCACGCCCAACGAGATTGTGGAAATCCTGAACAAGTGTAAGTAAGAATCAAATATAATGGTTAATCCGAGCGTTTATCAGTGATAACCGCAATTAGGTTTTATCCGAATTGCGTATTAAAACTCGCCAATTTGCAGATTAATTGCATTTCGGCGAGTTTTCTTTTGAAATCGCTGAAGATAGCACAAAGAGTGCTTAGCTTTCCTATACACTTTTTTCAAGGAAAGTATTGATGTCGGAGAGTCGCGCCACAAAATTCTAAAATAGCAGATTTATGGGATTTGGATAGTAACACCTAATAAAATTCGTGGGGAATGGGTAAAATTACTAAAATAAATTCGTGGGGAATGGGTAAAATTACTAAAATAAATTTGTGGGGATTGGATTTTTGTATTACCTTTGCAGCACTTAAAACCACTATTTATGGCAGAGAGATTATTTAAAAGAAAAATATATGCAGAGCTACTGAACTGGAAACAGGAATCAGACGGTAAGAGTGCGCTGTTAGTAGAAGGAGCCAGACGTGTAGGAAAATCTACGATAGTAGAGACTTTCGCCAAAAACGAATATGAGTCATATCTGCTCATAGATTTCAATAAGGCTTCCAAGGCGATTAAGGACTTGTTCAATGACTTGATGGACTTGGATTACTTGTTCTTATATCTTCAGACGACCTATCATGTGACACTTGTGAAGAGGAAGTCTGTCATCATCTTTGACGAGGTACAAAAATGTCCCATGGCTCGTCAGGCAATCAAGTATCTTGTTGATGACGGTAGGTATGACTATATTGAGACAGGTTCACTGATTAGCATTAAAAAGAATACTGAGGGTATAACGATTCCCAGTGAGGAGGACAGAATACAGATGAACCCGATGGATTTTGAAGAATTCCGTTGGGCTTTGGGTGATGAAGCAACAATGCCGCTTTTACAGAAGTTTTGGGAACAGAAACATCCACTTGGCCCTGCTCATCGGGAAATGGCACGTAATCTGCGCCTATATATGCTAGTCGGGGGGATGCCCCAGGCTGTCAATGCCTATCTTGACACAAATAATTTCAGTAAGGTTGACATTGTCAAACGTCGAATATTAAAACTGTATGAAGATGATTTCCTGAAGATTGACCCATCAGGAAAAGCGTCTGTCATGTTCCGTTCCATACCTGGCCAATTGAGCCGGAACGCTATCCGATACGTGCCATATTCGGCTGTAGGAAAGGTGGACGATGATAAAATGACCGAATTACTGAAAGATCTCGAAGACAGTAAGACGGTAAACATGTGTTATCATGCCAGCGATCCTCAAGTGGGCATGGGGCTGACTAAGAACATAGACCAGTTTAAGATGTTCGTATGCGATACAGGTCTGTTTATAACACTTGCTTTCTGGGATAAAAAATTCACAGAGAATATTATTTACGAGAAACTTTTATCAGATAAGTTGCCAGCAAACCTCGGATATGTTTACGAAAATTTAGTGGCTCAAATGCTGGTGGCATCTGGAAATGAACTCTATTATCATACTTGGCCCCGAGATGAAAAACATTACTATGAGATTGACTTCTTATTATCAAGAAGAGCCAAGTTATGTCCAGTTGAAGTAAAATCTTCAAACTATAGGTCTCACGCCTCATTGGATGAATTTTGCCGCCTCCACTCCTCACGAATACTGTGGCGTTATCTTATATACACAAAAGATTACGCTAAAGACAGCGAGACATTTTTAATTCCACCATACATGGTACCGTTTATCTAAACTGCCAAAGTATCAATTAGCAAAATCAACACAGGACGTAACCAATTCGAGGGGCGGTAAAAGGGTAAAACGGTTGTATAAATTCGGCAATGAACCCCATTTGTTGCCGAATTTACAAGAAAGGAGGAAACATTGGTGATTTGTACTTCTTCAATAAAATGAGAAATATGAATCAAGAAAGCACAATCGGACAAGTTTGGGTTTTAGATTTATCCATGTATAATACATGAACCTCTAAACTGATATTATTAAACTCAATCATTATGGTTGTGGTTTACTTTACCTTTTTTATATATATAAGAACATCTAAACTTAAACCTAAACTTACAAGGTTGAAATCTGGCTCTTTTCTTTTGATTGAAATAATAAAGTTCAGATTCCAGTTAGACCTTGTTTTTGTTAAAAGAGACTTATTCTGCACGAAAAATGAGCAGAACGGGGCAGAATTAGAGATTATTTCGTATATTTGCAAACAGAATGTGATATGAGTTCATGAAGTTCAATCTTCTGGACTAACGAAGCATTTACAGTTAACGATTGTCAGACTGAAGTCAAGCAATCTAGTGTAAAACCACAAAACAAAGATAAAATCAAGAAATGAAAGAGAATCTGCTATTGCGCCGATTTTACCCATAAAAATGAGGCAAAATGAGCAGAATGAGCCAAAAAAGAGGTGCCAGTACTTTACACTAACTCTATAAGTCGCTGATACTCAGTATTGTCTAGCCGCCGCGCAGGCTACTATTGAAGAGTAATTAGATAACTCTGATTTATTAAATAAAGGGGACCTGTCCGTTTGGACAGGTCTCTTTTTTATACAACTTTACTTTAAAATCTTAAAATTACCCCTATTCACTATTTCCTCGTGGAAGGAATAGTTGACTACAAAATTCTTGAAATGCACCACGCAAAGCCTTTGGCAGTTCGGCGGGCACCATCCGTGAAATGATTACCCGTGTTCCATTCCAGCGTCGTGTGGTCAGGACCGATGATTTGCTTCAGTTGCTCATGTTCCCAACGGATATTGTTGCCCACCTGTGCGATGGCCTTGTTGCGGGTATGTTCCTCGCGGTCGCCAAGACTGAGATAGACGTAATGCGTCTTGACAGGATGCTCTCTGGCATAGTCTTGCCACCCTGTAATCCACACCGAAGGAGACACGGCAGCAATGGCTGCAAAATGATCGGACTCAGAGCCTGACCAAAGGGAAAAAAGGCCGCCAAGGCTGTAGCCTCCTAAAACAATGGGGAGTTCACCATATTCCTGATGTAAATAGGGAATCAATTCGTCTGTGACATAACGGAGCGTCTCTCCTGCATGTTCACCAACAGCCTGACGCTTAGATACGGCAGGGTCATGCCACGGAGTGAGTTCTACCTCCCAGTCACCGATAGCAAAAGCTGCCATCACAAATGATGTGCCAACAGACTCGCTAATCATGGTAACCTCACTGTCAATGCTGTCCCGTTCCTGAGCGCCCAGTGTCTGGATGAGCAATATTTTCGGCTCCTCGCCTTTGTTATACAGCAGGCATTGACGTTGTCTTCTTCCGTCACGACTCAGCAATTCAAGCAAGCTTGATTGCACTCGCTGTTCCGTCAGTTGACGCCCACCGATTTCTATAATCTGTTTCATATTAATTGCATAATTACGTTTTTATTCTGTTAATGACAAATGCATCATATCATTCATATCGCTGAATCCGAGAACTGAATATAGCAAACGGCCACCCTCTAATGTTTTGTCATATCTTCAGTAGTAAGCGAGCAGAGCTCGAGCTATTCATCGCCTTAATGTTACCTCATAAGCCTTCTCATGGAAGGTATCTGCTTTGTTCCACTTCCTTGACGTGAGTCTGTCTGTTAAACAAGTATTTACTTTTTTTTCAACTCTGACAAGTGATTCATCGCTTGTTTTTTAGTAAAGTCGCTATTTTGAAAGGGCTTTTTACTTTCAAGATACCGCATGAAATAATCTTTTGCTTCATTGTATCTATGCATGTCTTGACATACAACTCCGGTCATATAAACAGAGTCGTTTATCAGTTGTTTTGCATACCGAACACCCTCTCCATGCTCTCCGTATGCTATTACTTGTATGTCCTTATTTATGATCTTTGTGAAGTATTCTAATGACTTGTCAAGCTGACCAACATAATAGAGCGCACACGCATAAGTGTATATATTGAGGTCATCATCTGGCTCAATTTTCATCGCACGCTCCGCATATTTATAGGCCAATTTGAATTGAGAAACGCTATCAATATAAAGAGTTGCCGCCAATTGTTGGTAAATAAAGTACTCATTAGGATATCTCATCGCATATCTTTTGAGCATTCTTATCATTCCTGCCCAATTGGATTCATTCTTCAAAGAATCCAATTTTGATTGAAATAACTTACCGGTCCTTGCCGACATGTATCCGCTTTCCATTTCCGTATTCATTGCAAAATTACGTTTTTATACTGTCTGTAATTACTTAAACTTTGTTGCAAAGATAGTCATATATTATAATATTAAGCCAATTTTATCTATCTTTGTGGAGGATTTAGAGAAAAATTAGTAAAAAGATGAGCGACGTCATACAACATATCATCATTGACCACACGCTAAAGAGAATTGGCGAAGCTGCCTTTGCCGAATATCTTTGCCATGCCTATTGCTATGGTGGGTATTGCACATTTCAACGCAATGGACAGACTTTCCGTTTCGAGGCTGGCGACTGTCTGATTATAGCCCGTCGGGGCGATTTGGTCATGAATTTGAAAGAGAGCGAGGATTTCCGTGTGGATGTCATCTATGTGACTCAGAAGTTCATTGAGATGTCCACGCCCCAGAGCAACTACGGTATGCGCGGCCAAATCTTCTTGTTTCAAAACCCTATCATGAAGTTGAAGCCCGAGCAGCAGGAGATATGCCGTCTGAATTTTGAGGCCGTGAAACGACGTCTGAAACAGACCGATCATCATTTCCGGCATGATGCATTAATGAATTCTGTTGAGTGTATGATCATCGACTTCTTCGACTTCCATTCCAAGCTGTATCCGGCAGACAAGATTAGTTCGCAGCAACATCAGTTGATGGAAGAGTTCATGGCAATGCTGGAACGTGGTGACTTCCGACAGAATCGTGACATAGGTTATTATGCCGACAAACTCTGTGTCACTTCGAAATATCTAAGCGAGGTATGTAAAAAGGTAAGCGGTCTGCCTGCAGCGTTCTGGATCACCCGCTACACATCGCTCGACATCAGCAGACTGTTGCGTGACCGCAGTCTCACGTTTACTGATATCAGCGATATGTTCGGTTTCTCGTCACTCTCACATTTCAGCCGATATGTACAAACAAATTTAGGAGCCAAGCCATCTGATTTCAGGGAATAACGATACGAATATCCGATTTTGGTAAAATCCCCCGAAAATTGTGTAACAGCAGTTTCGGGGGATTGCTGTACCTTTGCAACAGAAAACTTAAGTACATATAATTATGGAAAAGAACCGAATGAACAGTGAGAGCCATCAAGCGAATCTGAATGGCCGAGTCGAGAAAGAGGAAGACAGAGTCAAAGTATTGATTGCGTACTACTCTCGTCGCGGAGAGAATTATGTGAACGGAAGTATTAAGAACCTGAAGCTGGGAAATACCGAAGTGGTGGCCCAGAAGATCAAGGCCCTGCTGCCCGATGCCGATATGTTCCAGATTGATACCACCTATGAATACAGCAAGGACTACATGACCTGTATCGAGGAGGCCAAGCAGGAACTGCATGACCAGGTTCGTCCAGAGGTGAAGAACCCGCTGGAGTCGATTGATGAGTATGATACCATCATCCTGGGCTATCCTAACTGGTGGGGCACGATGCCGATGGTGGTCTATACATTCTTGGAGTCGTATGATTTTACGGGTAAAACCATCATCCCCTTCTGTACCAACGAAGGATCGGGCATGGGCAGCAGTGTGCGCTTCATCAAGAAACTCTGTCCGGGTGCTATTGTGGAAGACGGCACACCCATTCATGGTGCCGAGGCTGCCAATGCCGACCGCGAGGCAAGAGAAATAGTAGAATTAGCAAAATAAAAAAAGTTATAGCTATGAAGATATTGAAGTACATGATGGCCATTGCCGCATTGCTGACGGCTACGGCTTGTAATGGTAAGAAAACAGCTTCTGAAACGCAGGAGGCAAGTATCGAACAGACAGCACAGCAGATTGACACGAAGAAGAAAGCTCTCGTAGTATTCTTCTCCCATGCTGGCGACAATTACTCAGTAGGCAACATCAAGGTGGGCAACACAAAGATAGTGGCTGATTATATCTCTGAATATACAGGTGCAGACCAATTCGAAATCAAGACCTCGAAGTACGACGGCATGGCCTATAAGCCCCTATGTGACCTTGCCAAAGAGGAACAGCAGAAAGGCGAACTGCCTCCTTTTGAGGGCACGGTGGATGTCAAGAAGTACGACGTTATATTCATTGGCGGTCCCGTTTGGTGGGGCACCTATCCGCAGGTGATGTTCACGTTCTTCAATAAGTACGACCTTTCGGGAAAGACCATCATCCCCTTCACCACCCACGAAGGCTCAGGCCTCGGCAGTTGTGTGGATGATGTGAAGAAAGCTTATCCGAAGGCTAACGTCACAAATGGATTCTCTATCTATGGTCATGATGTCCGCACGGGTAAAGAACGTGTTGAGAAATGGCTGAAGAAATTAGGTTATCAAGGAAAGTAATATGGCAAAGCAAGTATCAGTACTAGTGGGTGCCGGCAGCATCGGACAGGCAATCATCCGTCGTGTGTCGGCTGGCAAACACATTGTGTTGGCTGACTACAGTCTGGAGCATGCCGAACAGGCAGCGAAGACCTTGGAGAATGCGGGCTTCGAGTGCTCCACTATTCGCTGTGACCTCGGTTCCAAGAAGGATATTCTGAAATTAGTCGAGTTTGCCACCAGCAAGGGTGAAGTGACGAATGTGGTGAATGCCGCTGGCGTGTCACCCTCGCAGGCTCCTGTGGCAGAAATCTTGCGTGTAGATCTCTACGGAACAAGTGTACTGATAGAGGAGTTCGGCAAGGTGATTGCCGAGGGAGGCTCGTGCGTGATTATCTCATCGCAGAGCGGCCACCGTCTGCCAGCCTTACCGCAGGAGCAAAACGAGGCGCTGGCCACTACTCCCGTAGATGAGCTATTGGAGTTACCGTTCCTGAAGGAAATCAACGACACGTTGAAAGCCTATCAGTATTCGAAGCGCTGCAATGTTTTGAGAGTGATGTTTGAGGCTACCCGTTGGGGGCGTCGCGGAGCTACCATCAATAGCATTTCTCCAGGCATCATCATCACGCCTTTGGCCAACGACGAGCTGCACGGCCCGCGCAAGGAAGGCTATCTGAAGATGATAGAGGGAATGCCCGCCCGTCGTGCCGGTACACCCGATGAAGTGGGCGACCTCGCTGAGTTTCTGATGTCAAGCCGTGGACGCTTCATCAGCGGTGCCGACTTCCTCATCGACGGTGGTTGCACAGCTTCTTATTGGTATGGTGACTTGCAGTATTTGAAGACTACACATTAATAATCGAACAGATATGGAGAAAATCAAATTATCAAACGGAGTAGAGATGCCATTGCTGGGCTATGGTGTGTTTTTGGTGCCGCCTCAGGAGGCTGAGCGGTGTGTGACGGATGCACTCGAAGTGGGTTATAGGCTCATCGATACGGCACAGGCCTACTATAACGAAGAGGGCGTGGGTGCTGCCATCGCGAAGAGTGACGTGAAGCGTGAGGACATCTTCCTCGTGACGAAAGTGTGGATTGCGAACGCTGGTGAGGAGAAGGCCGCACAGAGCATCGACGAGAGTCTGCGCAAGTTGCAGACCGATTACATCGACCTGCTGCTCATCCATCAGGCATACGGTGATGTGTTCGGCTCGTGGCGGGCTATGGAAAAGGCATACAAGGACGGCAAGGTTCGTGCTATCGGTGTGTCTAATTTCCAGGCTGCAAGATTTTTCGACTTTGCCCACTATGTGGATGTAAAGCCGATGGTTAACCAGTTGCAGTGCAACCCGATGATTCAGCAGACAGGCATTGAACTGCTGCTGGCAGAGACCGATACGAAGATGATGGCCTGGGGACCGCTCGGAGGTCAGGGCGTTGACGGCATCGTGAAGAGCGAACTGCTGGCTGAAATTGGCAACAAGTATGGAAAGAGTGCCGCACAGGTGGCTCTCCGCTGGTTGACGCAGCGCGGTATCGTGGCCATTCCTAAGTCGAGTCACAAGGAGCGCATGGCGCAGAACATCAACATCTTCGACTTCAAGTTGACGATGGAAGAAATGACTCAGATAGCCACGATGAACCAACACGACGCGGGAACCATCAACTTTCAGGACCCGCAGTTCGTGAAATATCTTATCGAAACCTACGGATGAAAGTACTATTGATCAACGGAAGTCCTCACGCTCATGGCTGTACTTATACGGCTTTGGGCGTGGTGGCTGACGAATTGCAGAAGGCTGGCATGGAGACAGAGATCATCCACGTCGGTCATAAGGACATCCGGGGCTGCATCGGCTGCTATAAGTGCCGTGAGTTGGAACGCTGTGTCTTTGACAAGGACATGGTCAATGAAGTAGCCAAGAAGTTTGAGCAGGCCGACGGACTGATCATCGGTTCTCCCGTCTATTATGCAGGAGCGAATGGAACGCTGGTGTCATTTCTCAACCGGTTGTTCTTCTCAACATCGTTCGAGAAGCGTTTCAAGGTGGGCGCAGCCGTTGTCTCAGCCCGCCGCATGGGCACCACGGCCACGCTCGACCAACTGAACAAGTATTTCCTGCACGGCGAAATGCCAGTGGCTGCGAGCCGTTATTGGAATGCCGTGCATGGTAATTCACCTGAAGACGTAATGAAAGATGAAGAAGGACTACAGACGATGCGTGTGCTGGGTCGCAACATGGCTTTTCTTATCCGTGCCATCTGTGCTGAGCGTGAGCATGGCGGCTTGCCAGAGCAGGAACTCCAGCGTATCGCAACGAATTATATCAGATAATCTAATGAATGACAAAAGTCAGATAGAAGCCCTCTACCTCGAAATGTACAAGGCAATGGTAGAGAAGGATACAGCAACATTAAGCCGTGTTCATGCCGATGATTTTGTACTGATTCACATGACGGGCATGCACCAGTCGAAGCAGGTGTATATCCAGTCAATCGCCAACGGCACGCTGAACTACTATTCAGCCGAGCACGAGCAGATGGACATCAGGGTCAATGGCAATAAAGCTACCCTCACAGGTCGTAGTCGAGTCAATGCCGCCGTCTTTGGCGGAGGTCGCCATACATGGCATCTGCAACTATATTTCGACCTTGTCAAAGAAGATGGGAAGTGGCGGTTTACACTTGCGCGTGCTTCAACATATTGAGAATACTATCAGGGAACTTGTCGTATACTTTCTATCTCCTGACTCGGAATTACTATACTTTATTATCTTTAGACAGACTTATTCTGCACAAAAATAGGCAAAATAAGTCTAAGTCTAAAGATTTATTTGTATTTTTGTAATTCCAATTTGACGAAGACAATGAATATAGAAGACTATCGTGAGTTTTGCCTTTCATTAGGTACAGATGTGGAAGAAAAACTGCCTTTCACCGCTTTCAACTATGCCAGTGGCGTTTTGGTGTTCTATGTCAATGGACACATGTTTTCGTTCTTTAACTGCGACAACTTTGGCATAATTACTCTTAAATGCCAGCCCGACCGCATTGAGGATCTGAAAGCACGTTATAGTTGTATCGGCAAACCATTTAATCTATCACCAAAGTACTGGATTGGCGTTGATGCAAATGAAGCTACTGACGACCTTCTTCAAAAATTAACACGTAATTCATACGAGATCGTCAGAACAAAATACAGGAAATAGTTACACTGCAAGGTTATGGGAACTGTCACCAAATTATCATAGACAATGCTGGTAAAGAAAACTGTGTGAATAGCTTTAAAGTCCTTGGGGCTTTATTCTATTCGCCAGCTCTTTGGTATTCAGCACAGCGATGATGCTGAAAGCAATCATCAATGAGATTAGCAACGCGGAAATCAGACGACTATTTTGCTCGATGAATATTATCGGGTAGAAATTGATGCCGAAAGTAAATAAGGGGACATCAGTTGGGGTAGACAGAATAAAGGCAAGAATTACTCCGCCAAGGATAATACCCACTATAAAAGCAGCAACCACGGCAATTCGGTAACGACGTATCTGAGCTGCCTGGGCTTGACGGATTTCATCAATCATAGCGAGTTTCCTTTCCAACCGTTGGTTGAACAGTTCACTATCGGTCAGCGTTGGGTCGTAGCTGTCAAAAAGTTCCTGTAGTCTTCTGTCGTCATTCATTTTTCAAAAGGATTTTAAGTTTTTCTCTACCTCGTGATAGTTGTTTCTTCACCGCATCTTCGGTTGCTTCCACAATGTCGGTAATTTCCCTGATGGAATATCCATTAAGATAGAAAAGCAAAATAGCTGTTCGTTCCTTAGGGGGCAGTTCTTCCAGAGCAATGTAGAGTGATTGGAAGCGAAAATCGCGGTCGGCAGCAAAGGAGGCATCTTCCTGTTTTTCGAGCACATCCATAGGTTGCATGATGCGTCGGCAGCGGGTCGTATCGATGAACAGATGGTAGGCAATGCGATAGAGCCATGTCGTGCCCTCGTACTTGGAGAGTGACAGGTAAGCCTTCACCAGTGCCTCCTGTGCAATGTCGTCTGCCTCATCCCGGTTGCCACAGCAGAGGGCGAGCAGAAACCGCCTGAGCGGTTCCTGTTCTTTCTTGATCACCTCTATGAATTGCTCACGAGTCATTCTTAATTGACACCGTCTTAGTCCGTCACAACACGGCCATCCAAGCGAGCTTGGCGGCTCTCACTTTTCCATCCGTTCTTGGCTTCGGCCTCTATCTCCTGCTTCAGCACTCTTCTCCCCACAAAATAATTGACGAGGAAGGCAATTCCTACACCTAACGATGGCACAGCTACGAAAGACAATCCGACGAACATATCAGCCGTGACATCTTCAATGACCAATCCAAACATCGCTATGGCTACGTAAATACCCGCACCGAAAAAGGTGAAGATGCATCCACAGAGCAGCCTGTCGAGCAGTCGTTCCTTGATGCTGCGATGCGAAAACGTCATCTTCTTGAAGAACTGTTCCAAATCTACATCGGAGTTTTTCTCAATAGCGGCCAGTGCTATCTCAGCGCGTTTATTGGTGGCGTTTGTCTTAGCACGTGCCACAAGAGCTACGATAATGATTGGAAGCACCACAAAAATCCCTAACAGGACTATCATTTCAGCATATTTCATATTTTCTACTTTTTAATTGTTATACACCTATTATTCATTGAGCTCGCTCATATATTTAACGAATAAGAAGGAAAAAAAGTGACGTGAAGGAAGTTTTTCTTCATATAACTAGTTTTACTAGATGTTCCAGTCAAAATTTTAAAGCTCATACATACAGCAACTTATGCAAATGGTCATCACTAAAAGTGAATACAATATTTGGAGTTATAGGATTAATTCATTAATTTTGAAAGCGAAAATATGTAGGCTGGGTATAAAAGAGTCATATAAGAAGAAACAGATATAATTAGCGAATAAAGATATGAAACAATTGATCGTTATCTTTTCTTTGTTATTTTTCTGTTCGTGCGGTTCAGAAAAGGTTACGGCAGAAAAGGCATACGAGGGAGTAAACAACTATTGTCATGAGATGTATGACTGGAGTATTGCGAAGGATAATCCCTCCATTATGAATGTGATGATGGGGGAAGAATCGGATTCTACGTATGAGGTGGTATTTCGTAGTTATACAGGGGCAACGGTTCGTTTTTATGTTAATAAAACAACTGGTAATACAAGAATGGTGGAGAAAGTTCCTTTACTCAATATCGAGAATGAGGCAGGAACAATTAATTTGTTTGATTATTTAAAGAAAGTAGAATAGGTGCGATATTTAACCTACCAACTACCGTTTGTTATTCAGGTATTGGCTCGGCGATACACCAAAATGTTTTTTAAACATACGGGTAAAATGTTGTGGGTATTCAAAACCCAGCTGCTCTGCCGTACTGGTAATACCTACTCCACTAATGAGCAACTTCTGAGCTTGCTGCATGACAAACCGGCGAATGATATTCCCTGCTGTATCATCTGTCATTTGCTTGATCAAGTCACCAAAGTAATTGGGTGAAAGGAAAAGTTCCTGCGCGCAATATTTTACCGAAGGTAGTCCATAGGTCAGTTGCAGACCCTCTTCATAATATCGTTTGAGCAGGTTTTCAAAGCGTGTGAGCAGATCGCTGGATGATTGTACTTGCGAAGAGAGCTGACTGGCATAATATCTGGCTATATATTCCAGGATCAGTTGAAGATAAGCCACGATAATGTAGGGTGTCTGTCCGTCGGCATCAGGGAGTTCCTTACGCAGGGTTTCGAGCAGGTTGACAATGGTCAATCTCTGTTCTGCCGTCATCAACAGGGCCTCATTGGTATTGTATGAGAAGTATGTATAAGAGGGCATCCTGTGTTCGAGGTCAGTTCCATGAATGAGTTCTGGATCAAACAATAGTGCCCATCCTTTGGTTTGTATCTCTTCGCCAGTATCAGCCTTGCCGCCTATCTGTCCTGGCGCAACGCACATTAAGGCATGACGACGAAGGTCGTAGGTGGTAAGTCCATAGGTAAGTACCTCTAATGTCTCGTCACCGATAAAGATGCCGTAGACATCATAGTTGTTAAGGGAATGACGGCAGTGCTCCAGTTCATCGTAATGGATAACTGATACAAGCGGATGCAATACGGGCGCACCAATATAGTGGGCGTAGTCATTGACGTTGTGAACCTTCAGTATTTTGGTTTTCGACCGAGACTGCTCACTTTCTACCGAATTGATGAGAGCACCATCCTTTTCTTTCTTCATCGCATTATTCTTCATTACAACTGCAAAGATACACATTTTTTCTATTATCAGTAATTTTGGTTAAACAATCCGTGTTTTAATTAACAATAAGGTAGTATTATCATTGTATCTTTGCAGCGTGATTTCATCACAACACGAAACTCACGATGCCTCAGCAATTGGAGCAAGAACCTTTACGAACGGCTATCAAGAGTTTTACATTCAGTTGAACAAATAAACAATATTGACTATGGCAAAGATCGCATTAGGAACGTGGGCATGGGGCGCAGGAGCATTCGGTGGCGACACCGTGTTTGGTAGTAAGACAGACGTGGATAACCTGAAACCCGTATTCGACGCGGCAATGAAGGCAGGACTCTCTCTTTGGGATACCGCTACGGCATACGGCATGGGCGAGTCGGAAAGAATACTCGGCACACTGGCAAAGGAATACAAGCGCGAAGATGTTCAGATCTCCACCAAATTCACACCGCAGATTGCCGAGGTGTTCGAAAACTCTGTTGAGAAGATGGCAGATGCATCTATCGAGCGTATGGGTTGCGACTATATTGACATCTACTGGATTCACAACCCGATGGATGTGGAGCGCTGGACTCCGGGATTGATTCCCCTTTTGCAGTCGGGTAAGGTAAAGCACGTAGGTGTGTCAAACCATAATATTAAAGAGATCAAGCGTGCCAACGAGATTTTGGGCGAGGCTGGCTTTAAGGTATCAGCTGTGCAAAACCATTTCTCACTGCTTTACCGCTCATCAGAGAAGGGTGGCGTGCTCGACTATTGTAAAGAGAATGGCATCGAGTTTTGGGCTTACATGGTGTTGGAGCAAGGCGCTCTCTCTGGTAAATATAATAAGGAGAACCCGCTGCCCGAGGAGAGCGACCGTGGCAAGAAGTACAATCCCGTACTTCCACAGTTGGAGGCATTGACAAACGAGATGAAAGCGATTGGAGAGAAGTATCATGCCAGTTGTTCACAAGTTGGCATTGCCTGGGCTATCGCCAAGGGCACGATGCCCATCATCGGAGCTACGAAGGAGCGTCACGTCATCGAGGCAGCCGAGGCCGCTAAGATACAACTAACCGCTGAGGAGGTAGCCCGCTTGGAGCAGTTGGCCGATGCCACTGGCATTGATACCCGTGGCGGTTGGGAACATAGTATGGAGTAATTGAGAATTGATAATTGATAATTGAAAATTGAAAATTAAGAATTAAGAATTGAGAGTTAGAGTTTTATTGCTGTCCGTGATGATAGCTGCTAATATATATGCTCAGGGCGTGATTGATGTGCACAGTCACATCATCACACCTGAGTTTTTGTCATCTCTCGAAGACGAGGGACGGTTGATGGACGAAGGTTTTCCTCTGCCCAAATACGATGCCGAGACACATCTGAAATGGATGGATCAGGCAGGTGTCAAGACATCAGTATTGACATTGGCGGCACCCCAGCCGACATCTGCAAAGGTAGTACGCAGCACTAATGAGGCCGCAGCAAAGTTAAAGCATAGGCAACCCGGTCGTTTCCTGTTTTGTGCGGCCCTGCCATTGCCCGATGTGGATGCTGCCATCCGTGAGGCCATCTATGCCCTTGACACCCTGAAGGCCGACGGGATAAAACTGGCCACTAACGTAAGCGGTCAGTATCTTGGTGCACCTGAGCTCGACACACTCTTTTCTGTACTCAACGAGCGGAAGGCTGTCATCATTCTACATCCTCACCGTCCGGAGCCAGTCAATCGTCAGGTCATGCAGCAGACACCACTTGCCATGCAGGAATATCTCTCCGAGACCACACGCGCCGTGGCCAATATGATCAGTCGTAATGTATTGGCACGCTATCATGATATAAAGGTGGTTGTCCCCCATTGTGGAGCCTACCTGCCTTTGGCCATTCCACGAATGAAGTCGCTGACGCCTGTAATGCAGGCAAACAAGATCGTGGGTGAGATCGATTATGAGGCCAATCTGGCTGCTCTCTATTACGACCTGGCCGGAGCACACTCACCAGAGGTTATCCGCATGATGCTCACCATCACCACGCCCGATCACCTGCTCTATGGCTCCGACTATCCCTATGTGGCTCCACAGGTACTCACGAAGAGTCTTCAGCGCATGAAGGGTTACCTGACAACAGAGCAAGATCTTACTCCTTATAAGGAAATGATTCTTTGGAAGAATGCGGAAAAGTTATTTAAATGAATAATCAAATAGAAATGGAATACGTAAAACTGGGAAACTCAAACCTTCGTGTATCACGCATCTGTCTGGGTTGTATGGGTTTTGGCGATGCCAGCATCGGACAACACTCATGGACCATC
>OCTW011599932.1_pt1 | contig 15598 bp, 11 predicted proteins | sample 1539671 | NCBI WGS metagenome assembly OCTW01 (sample SAMN02144230, study PRJEB22623) | gut metagenome | biome: sheep rumen | host: Ovis aries | place: New Zealand
TACTATAACCTATGACTAAAACACTAAAACATCTATGTATGGCCCTGCTGCTCGGCATGCCGCTGAGCAGCAGGGCCAACAGCGTGGTGAAAATCTCCAAAGTAAGCTCACCCGTGACAGTGACCGGCAGCACCGACTACACCATTCTCTCGGCATCGCCTTTCACCGACGATGGCGTGGTAGACATCACCGACACTGACCACTCCGTGGTCATCCTGCAGGCCGTGAAGCCGTCGGCAGCACTGAAGCTGCTGAGCCACGTGAAGATTAACGGCGCTGAGGCTAAGAACGGCACGAACTGCCAGGTGAAGCTCTACAACCGCGGCTGTATCATCCTGCCCTACGGCGACCAGTGCAAACCGCTGACGGTGTATTCGAAGCCCGACTTCGGCGGAACCTCCGTCAATAATTTCGGCACCGAGAACAGCGGTGGCTACATGAACACGCTGACAGCTGCCAAGCTGAACAACCAGATACGGTCGTTCAAGCTCAAGCGCGGCTATATGGTGACCTTTTCAACACTGCCCAGCGGCCGCGGCTACAGCCGCTGCTTCATAGCCGCCGACAAGGATCTGGAAATAGCCACTCTGCCCACTGTGCTGGACAGCCGCATATCGTCCTACCGCGTGTTCAAATGGTATGACGCCGGCAAGAAGCAGATAGCCAGCGACACCCGCAAGGAGGTGCTCAACGCGCTCAACGTGCAGAGCTGCTACGACTGGGGACAGGGCAACAGCAGCCTGCTGCCCGACTTTGAGTGGGTGCCCAACCATATCTATGAGGACTGGCCGTCGTCGTCGACCATCGGCAGCACCACGCAGTCGCCACACACCAAGAACAACAACGAGCCGCGCAACTCTGCCGACGACCGTCCGCAGGACCTGGCTACCATCCTGGGCAACTGGGAGAACATGATGCGCACGGGCCTCAGACTCTGCTCACCGGCTTCATGGGATGGCAGCGACTACTGGAACGCCACGGGATTCCTGGCCGAGTTTCTCGACTCCATCGACGCCCGCGGATGGCGCTGCGACATTATCGACCTGCACTGCTACTGGGCTGAGGGGTCATTCGACAATATACACAACTGGGTAGACAAGTATCACCGCCCCATCTGGATCTCCGAGTGGGTGTGGGGAGCGTCATGGAACAACAACGGCGCCTTTGCCAACGGCATCACTGAGGCGCAGAACGCTGAAGCGCTGAAGCGCATCTGCCCGAAGCTCAACAACTGGGACTACGTGGAGCGCTACTACTACTGGAACAGCGAGCGCGACCCGTCGAAAATATATAAGGACGGCCAGCTCACCGAGGCCGGCAAATACTACGCTCAGATGGACGCCGGCATGGCCTACAACGGCAAATACGACTTCGTGCCCACGACGCCGCGACAGTATGCGCCCTCAGCCTTCAGCGTAACGACCACCGACGGCAAGGCCGTCATCACGTGGAAAGACAGCAACGGCGAGTACAACCAACTGATGGAGGTGGAGCGCAAGATGCCTGGCGGCCAGTGGACCCTCTTTGCTACCCCCGAGCAGCAGGAGCAGGCTGCTACCTACACCATCAGCGACAAGCAGACCGTGGAGGGTGCTCAGTATCGCATACACGTGAGAGACCTTGACGGCACAGACCGCTATAGCAACAGCGCCATAGAAGCTGGCGACCAGGTGATGACCACCGATGGACGGCAACTTTATGCCGGCGGCAACATCATCGTGAACGGCAACTTTGAGCTGGGCATGACGGGATGGACGTCGGGCGCCGGCACCCCCCTGAGCCAGCCTTACTTCCAGGCACTGCCCGTGGGCGGCATCGACGGCGGCAGCTATCTACAGGCGTATCAGTCGGCAGGCATGGACGCCGCCGGCTCTATACGCACCGTCATCGCCATAGAGCCCGGTGCCGACTACCTGTTTCGTATGGGCACCCGCAAAGGTAACACCTACGAGAAACTCAGCCTCACCGCCGACGGCAAGCAGGAGTCACTGGTGATAGGCGAGATTGCCACCACGGCCGACTGGGAACGGCAGACATTCACCTTCAACAGCGCCGACTACAGCCAGGCCATGCTCGCCTGCCGATGGCTGGGTGCAGCACAGATAGCTGAGGTAGAGATGCGACGGCTCTTTGCTACCTACGACGAAGCTATTGCCGATGGTAAGCAGCAGGCACTGCTACAGTCTGAGGCCAAAGCGGCCTACGACCGCGAGCACCCCGACACCGAGAGCCAAGAGCGTCAGCAGGCCATGAACGATGCCCTGCAGGCCCTGGGCCTTGACGCGCTGACGGAAGCAGAGATTGACTATGTCGCGGCCAGCGTCCAGCCGCAGTCGGCAGACTTCAGGAGCAGCACAGGATGGGTAACGAAGGCCGGCACATATAAGGGTGGCGACCAGCGCCTGAATACGGTAAAAGGGAAAACCTGCTGGAACGCTTGGTGGAGCGGGCTTAACGCCAGTACCGGCACGACGAACACGATGGAAATACGCCAAGAGGTTGCCAACCTGCCGGAGGGCATCTACGCCCTGAGCTGCAAAGCCACTACCGAGCACTACTGCCTCACCGACCAGCACGGCTATATGGTTGTGGGCACCGACACCGTGACCACGGCGAAATTGAAGGCCGACTACTTCGACCTGCCCACCGTCGGCAACATCTGGCAGACACTCACCACGCCGCCAATGTTCGTCAGTGACAAGGGGACGGCAACCATCGGCTTCGTATCGTCGAAGCAGGGAGCCACCGACAATGCTTGGCACCGCCTGGGCGACTTCCAAAGCAGCGACAAGCGCGAGGGCTGGTGGTGCGCTACCGACTTTGAACTGCTCTACCACCCCGCCAAGAGCATCACCAGCGCTCCCGGACAGTGGCAGACCATCTGCCTGCCATACGCTTTCAACATACCCAATGGCATGCACGTCTACGAGGTGGCCGGACTGACGGCTAACCAGCAGGAAATAGCGCTCAGTGAAGTGAGCCAGACACAGGGCGGCACCCCTTATTTATATACCATTGACGGCAACAACGAATCTATTGCTACGCGTACCCTAATTTTATATGAATATGGTCAAGCGGCAGAGACGGCAAAGACGGTGAACAACCTCAGGGGCTATCTCGAAACCATCTCACGCGCCCCCGTGGGATCTTACATTCTCTCAGGCAACCAGTGGAAACTCGTCACCGACCGACGACAACTCATGGACAATTACACCGCCAACCTTAGCGGCCTAGAGGGGCTGACGGCCTTTGAAGCCTGGGACGGCCCCACCATACCACTGGCTAACAACACCGTAGGCATTGACAACCTCAACTCTCAACTCTCAACTTTCAAATCTCAGCAATACAACCTCAAAGGAGAGCCCGTAAAGGCCTCGCCCTTTAATAATTCTAAAAAGAAATACCTAAAAGTAGGTAATTCCGCAATTATTTTGTAATTTTGCAGTCGCAAACATGCAACATCAGTTATTCTTACATAATATATTTAAAACGTTTTAAAGGAATATGCAGTATTCTAACGAAGTCAACAACATGTGTGTTGTTGCCAAAGGTCCTAACCACGGACCCGCCCCCATTCCTGAAGAGGGCAAATGGATTCAGGCAAAGGAGATTAAAGACATCTCAGGTTACACTCACGGCATCGGCTGGTGCGCTCCCCAGCAGGGCGCCTGCAAACTGAGCCTTAACGTGAAGGACGGCATCATCCAGGAAGCACTCGTCGAGACCATCGGCTGCACGGGTATGACCCACTCTGCCGCCATGGCCAGCGAAATTCTGCCTGGCAAGACCATCCTCGAAGCGCTGAACACCGACCTGGTGTGCGACGCTATCAACACGGCCATGCGCGAGCTCTTCCTCCAGATTGTCTACGGACGCACGCAGAGCGCCTTCTCTGAGGGTGGTCTCGTTATCGGCGCCGGTCTGGAAGACCTGGGTAAGGGTCTGCGCTCGCAGACGGGTACCCTCTATGGCACCGTGGCTAAGGGCACACGCTATCTGGAACTCACCGAGGGTTACATCACCAAGCAGTTCCTCGACAAGGACAATCAGGTTTGCGGCTACGAGTATGTGCACCTGGGCAAGATGATGGAAGCCATCAAGGACGGCATGGACGCCAACGAGGCTGTGAAGAAGTTCACCGGCAGCTATGGCCGCACCACCGCCGAGCAGGGAATTGTTAAGGCTATTGACCCACGTAAAGAGTGATTTACGATTTTACGATTTACGATTTACGATTGATGTACAATTTATATAATTGTATTATTGCTCGTAAAATTGTAAAATAAAGAAAATCGAAAAATAAATTGTAAATAGTAAATTGTTAAATTGTAAATTCATTAAAAGATGATTAGAAAAGTATCATTCGAAAGCTACGAGCGTCGTATCAATCAGGTACTGGCCGCTCTGAAAGAGAACGGAATCAACAGCATAGAAGAGGCTAACGAGATTTGCGAGAAGGCTGGTGTTGACCCCTACCAGATGTGTGAGGACACACAGCGCATCTGCTTCGAGAATGCTAAGTGGGCATACGTTTGCGGTGCTGCCATCGCTATTAAGAAGGGTGTGAAGAACGCTGCCGAAGCTGCCGAGGCCATCGGTATCGGTCTGCAGAGCTTCTGCATCCCCGGCAGTGTGGCCGACGACCGCAAGGTGGGTCTGGGCCATGGCAACCTCGCCGCCCGCCTGCTGCGCGAGGAGACCGAGTGCTTCGCTTTCCTAGCTGGTCACGAGTCGTTTGCCGCCGCTGAGGGTGCCATCAAGATTGCCGAGAAGGCCAACAAGGTGCGCCAGAAGCCTCTGCGCGTCATCCTCAACGGTCTGGGCAAGGACGCCGCTATGATCATCAGCCGTATCAACGGCTTCACATACGTGCAGACACAGTTTGACTACTACACCGGCGAGGTGAAGGTCATCAAGGAAGTGCCCTATAGCGACGGTCCCCGCGCTAAGGTAAAGTGCTACGGCGCTGACGACGTGCGCGAGGGTGTGGCTATCCTGTGGAAGGAGAACGTCGATGTCTCCATCACTGGTAACTCTACCAACCCCACCCGCTTCCAGCACCCCGTGGCCGGTACCTATAAGAAGGAGCGCGTGCTCGCCGGCAAGCCTTACTTCTCAGTAGCCAGCGGCGGTGGCACGGGCCGTACCCTGCACCCCGACAACATGGCTGCCGGTCCCGCCAGCTACGGTATGACCGACACCCTGGGCCGCATGCACAGCGACGCTCAGTTTGCAGGCTCCAGCTCGGTGCCCGCTCACGTTGAGATGATGGGCTTCCTCGGCATCGGCAACAACCCCATGGTGGGTGCTACCGTCAGCATCGCCGTGGAGGTGAGCCTCGCCCTCAATGGCAAGTAAGAACACAGTAGAGGACTTCATGCCAGACACTGCAGAAAAGTCCTCATCGGCCATATAAGAAATCTCGCTGCTCCGAATGGTGAGCCGCGAGATTTCTTTTTGCTTAATACTCACCCCTTTCCCTACATATTCTAACCTGTCAACTTTACCAAAGATGCACCAAAAATGGCATAAAAAGCAAAATTGGATAGTTACCATTGAGGTAACTACCCAATCTGATGTTTCCACCTATTTATATTCTTGCTTCAATTCAGGCTAAAAGCAAGTCTGTTAATCCGACAGCGGCACGGCGAAATAGCCCTTCTTGCCTGTAGGATAAATACCCTGGATATAGAGCACCGGCTCCTTCGATGTGCTGGCATCCTTCACCACCTTCTGCAGGTCGTCGATAGTCTTGATGCTCGCGTCGTTGATGCGCTGGATGATAAAGCCCTTAGGCACACCGGCATCCTTGAGCTTGCCGCCGCTGACCTTAATCACCTCCAGACCGTAGCCGATGTTCATCTGCTCCTTCTGCTGGTCGGTGATGACGCGGAACTGTCCACCCAGCACGTCGAGGTCGGCATTCTTCACCACCTTCGTGTTGCCCTGCTCATTCTTCAGCGTCAGCGTCACGCTCTTCTTGCTCTTGTTGCGCAGATAGTTGATGGTAATCTTGTCGCCGGGGCGCTTCTGGGCGATGATATTCTGAAGCTCGCCAAACGACTTAATCTTCTGACCCTCGATGTGGGTAATCACGTCGCCAACCTTCAGACCGGCATCCTCGGCGGCACCACCCTCGGTAATCTCGGCTACATAGATACCCTCCATGGTGCCCAGGTCTACCTCATTGCCTTTCTCCTTCTCGGCGTCCACATAGCGGTCTACGTCGCTGCCGGCAATACCTATCATGGCGCGCTGCACGTGGCCATACTGCTTCAGGTCGTCTACCACCTTATTCATAATAGTGGTGGGGATGGCAAAGCCGTAGCCGATGTTGCTGCCCGTCTGCGAGTAAATCATGGCGTTGATACCGATGAGCTCGCCGCGAGTATTGACCAGCGCACCGCCGGAGTTGCCCTGGTTGATGGCGGCATCGGTCTGAATCATCGACTGCACGCCCTGCCCCATAGAGCGGGCCTTGGCCGACACGATGCCGGCGGTCACGGTGTTGTTAAGGCCCAAGGGGTTGCCCACGGCCAGCACCCACTCGCCCACCTTGGCGTCGTCGCTGTTGGCTATAGTGATGGCAGGCAGTTGCTTGGCATCAATTTTGATGAGAGCCAGGTCGGTGGTGGCGTCAGCACCGATGATACGTGCCGAATACTCATGGTTGTCGTTCAGTTTCACCATCAGCTCGTCGGCACCGTCCACCACGTGGTTGTTGGTAACGATGTAGCCGTCGGCAGAGATAATCACGCCGCTGCCGGCACCCACCTTCTTAGGCGTCTGCACCTGACGCTGACGCTTGCCGTTGTTGCCACGGCCACGACCGAAGAACCCGCCAAATGGGTCGCTGAAGAAATCCTCAAAGGGGTCGCTATACTCCACGGTCTGCACCTTGGAGTTCTGCGTGTTGGTGATATACACCACCGACGGCAGCGCCTTCTCGGCGGCATAGGTCAGGTCTACAGGCTGGCCGGCGGGAGCGGCATGCATAGAACTAATCATCGGTTGTTCGGGAGAGGGAGCGGCATTAGTGTTAGTGAATGCTGCTACTGAGAATACGACGGCAACGATGGCTGACGTCGGCACGGCAATGTTGATAATCTTTTTCATATCCATATTAATATTGTTTTTAATTTGTAATTTCATGCGTTCGCTTTTTCTGACTGCAAAGATAGTGTCAAAGTTTAACATACCGACAAAATGGCATGAAGTTTTGTCGCTATTTAACACTTTGCCACCATCTGTTAACGTGGCTTTGCGATTAACACTTAAAATCTTAAAATACAGATAAAATTAATACTTCCAATAATTTTACTTCCATATACGAAACTTTAAGTCTATTTCATCAGGCCACCGCCCACATTATAGTTCTCCTTTGCAAGCACCTTCTGATAAATGCGCCAAAATGGCGGTCAATTATATAAAAAGGAAGAGAAAGATTTGTACTTTCAGCATTTTTTAGTATTTTTGCAGCTCAAATCATAAATGGCAATGAAGAAGAACAGTCAAACCGGCTTAGACTCAACGACAAAGGCAAAGCTAAGCCGCTTGGCCACAGCAGTGATGCTATGGCTGAATTTACTGTTCTTAAACTCGTGTGCCGAGACGAAGTACGTGCCCGACGGCGCCTACCTGCTCGACAAGGTGAAAGTGGAGGTCGACGGCGACTATCCAGATATCAGCAGTAGCACGTTGAACAGCTACGTCAGGCAGCGCAATAATGTCAGGTGGTTCTCACTGGTAAAGCTGCCACTGCTTACCTATTCACTCTCAGGCCGCGACTCCACCCGCTGGGTGAACCGCATGCTGCGCTCCATCGGCGAGCGGCCGGTACTGTTCGACTCGCCGCAGGCGGCGCAGACGATGGACGACCTGCAGCTGATGCTCATCAACCGCGGCTATCTGGACGGCCGCGTAGAAGTGTGGACAAGAAGCAAAGGCAAGAAACTGTCGGCTATCTATCGCCTCTTTCCCGGACGCCCTTACCTGTTAGGCCAAGTCAATTATGTCATTGGCGACTCGGCCATAGCCCGCGAGCTACAACTCGACAACCCCGGCAACAGGCAACTAGCCACGGGACAGCAATTCAGGGTCGACCTGTTAGACCAGGAGCGCAAACGGATTACTGAAAAGCTCAACAACAGGGGGTACTATAGGTTTCATAAAGAGTTTATACGTTTCGAGGCCGATACCGTTGGCAAAGATCATCAGGTGGACGTCACCCTGCTGCTAAGCAAAAGCCAGAAGGCCGACGGCACCGATACGCTGCATACCCGCTATAAGGTGAGGCGCGTCAACTTCCTGAGCGGCTCTTCTACCGATTCCACTATTCACTTACGCACGAACGTACTCAACGAAAGCAACTACATCAAGGAGGGAGGCTACTATTCCAGCAGCGACCTTCAGAACACCTACAACCACTTTGCCCGGTTAGGAGCGGTGAAATATACCAATATACAATTCTCTGAAGTGCCCGACTCCGCCTTGCTCGACTGCACCATCCAGCTGCAGACCAACAAGCCGTCGACGCTGAGTTTCCAGCCTGAGGGCACCAACACCGCCGGCGACCTGGGAGCGGCAGCCACGCTGAGCTACCAGAACCGTAACCTCTTTCGAGGCGCCGAGAACCTGGCCATCGAACTGCGAGGAGCCTATGAGGCCATCAAGGGTCTGGAGGGCTACAGTAACCAAAACTTCATGGAATACAGCATAGAGACAAAGCTGCAGTTTCCACGCTTCATAGCCCCCTTTATAGGCTATGAGACCCGCCGCAGCATGAACGCCACCAGCGAGGTGTCACTGCTCTACGACTTGCAAAACCGCCCGGAGTTTCACCGCCGCCTGCTGTCGGCCTCGTGGCGATACCGCTGGACGCCCGAGAACCGCCAGTTCCAGTACCAGATTGACCTGCTTGACCTGAACTATGTGTTTATGCCCTGGATTAGCGACACCTTCCAGCGGCTCTATCTCGACGACGCCTCCTCGCGCAATGCCATCCTCAGCTACAACTATAAGGATTTGTTTATCACTAAGACGGGATTCGGTTTTTCCTATAACAACGGCACCACTGCCCTGAAGACCAGCATCGAGACGTCGGGCAACGTGCTCGATTTGGCAACAAGTATCTTTGGCGCCAAGCAGAACGAGCAAGGACAGAACCTCATCTTCAATATTGCATACGCCCAATATGTGAAGGGCGACATCGACCTGACCCACAAGCTGCAGTTTGACTATAGCAACCAACTGGTGCTACACGTAGGGCTGGGCATTGCCTATCCCTACGACAACTCCACGCTGCTGCCCTTTGAGAAGCGCTACTTCTCGGGCGGTGCCAACAGCGTCAGAGGTTGGTCGGTAAGAGAATTAGGACCGGGAAAGTTTAAGGGGCACGACGGCCGTATCGACTTCATCAACCAAACGGGCGACATGAAGCTTGACCTCAACGTGGAATACCGCACCCACCTCTTCTGGAAACTCGACGGTGCACTCTTCGTCGATGCCGGCAACATCTGGACGCTGCGCGCCTATGACGACCAGCCTGGCGGACAGTTTACGCTGAAGGACTTTCCCAGCCAACTGGCGGCAAGCTACGGTCTGGGGTTCCGCTTTAATTTCGACTACTTCATCGTACGCTTCGACTTAGGTATGAAAGCCGTCAACCCTGCCTACGAGGATGATAACGACGAACACTTCCCCATCGTACATCCCCGCCTCAGTCGCGACTTTGCCTTTCACTTTGCGGTAGGCCTGCCATTTTAATCAGATAACGGTCGTCGCGGCGTACCAACATCAGCCGGTAGCGCGCCTCGTCTACCACGTGGGGCCGCACACCTATAGTGTCTTTTATCAACGCATCGGCCACATCAACCGTTACCACCACCGTAGAGTCGTCTTGACGCATCAGGTCACTGATGCTCACCACGGCTGCCTCCGCACCATTAATCATATCGAGATCTTGCTGAGTAACGTTGCTCGCGGCAAACTGGAGCCACTGTACAGACTCGGGCACCGTCAGCTCTGACGCCCGCTGATAGTCGTAATTGAAATAGGCCTCGGCAAAGTCCTGTGCACTATGGCGAATCTGCTCGTCGGTGGGTGACGACTCGCCGCCGCAGGCAGCCATTACAGCAGCCAACAAGATATATAATATATTATTCCTCATGCCTGTAAAAGTCTTAATAAAGTACAAAGGTAGGAAATAATTATGAATTGGCAGCTAGGAATTATTAATTATTTTGTACTTTTGCAAAAAATAACAACCACGATGCTTAGATTTATCTCTTTCGGTAGCGGCAGCAGCGGCAATTGCTACTATCTCTATACTGAGACAGAAGGCCTTATGATAGACATCGGCGTAGGCGTGAGGATGCTCAAAAAGCAGTTCCGCGACTATGGACTTAGTCTCAGTTCTATACATTATGTGCTAATCACCCACGACCATGCCGACCACATCAAGTCGGTAGGTAGCTTAAGCTATGAGTGCCAACTGCCCATCTATGCTACGGCCAACGTCCATAACGGCATTGACCGCAACTACTGTATCACCCGCAAACTACCCCTGACCATGCGCCGCATGGTGGTGCCGGGGGTACCGATGCAGCTGGGGGCTTTCAAGGTGACGCCCTTCAGTGTGCCCCACGATGCTACCGAGAACGTGGGTTACCAGATAGAGGCCGAGGGCGTGACGTTCTGTATCATCACCGATGCCGGCTGCATTACCGACGAGATGAAACCTTACATCACTCGCGCCGACTACTTAGTGATTGAGGCCAACCACGACGAGGAGATGCTCCGTAACGGCCCTTATCCGCAATATCTCAAAGAGCGCATACTCAGTTCGAACGGCCATCTCTCCAACAAAGACTGCGGCGTTGCCATTGCAGAGAATATGAAGGAGGGTCTGAAGCACGTCTGGCTATGCCATCTCAGCGAAGAGAATAACCATCCCGAACTGGCACGCAAGACGGTGGAGACTGTCCTACGCAACTATGGCATCATTGCCGGCAAGGATTTGCAGCTTGAGGTGCTCAAGCGCAAGACGCCGACGGGGGTCTTTGAAATTCCATCTCTCAACAACGAAAGTGAGTGAATCGAAGCACGTATAGAAGCACGTATCAGGCCAAAATCAAAGAAAAAAACGCCAAATCGTTGGTTATTTATGGAAAAAGGCGTAATTTTGCACATTCAAAAACGAAGTAGATACAATTAATTATATGTTGAAAGATAGAATTACCGGTGCAAAGGCGCTGATGCGTGCGCTACAGGCCAAAGGGGTGAAGACTATCTTCGGATACCCCGGCGGCAGCATCATGCCCGTCTACGATGCGTTGTTCGACTATACCCGTGGTGAAAAGAAATGCTTCGACCACATCCTTGTGCGCCACGAGCAGGGTGCCACTCATGCCGCTGAAGGCTACGCCCGTGTCAGTGGCGAGGTGGGCGTGGCACTGGTGACCAGCGGCCCCGGCGTGACAAACACCCTGACGGGTATTGCCGACGCCATGCTCGACTCCACACCCATTGTGGTCATTGCCGGTCAGGTGCCTATCACGGCACTGGGTACGGACGCCTTTCAAGAGGTAGACCTCGTTGGCGTGTCGCAGCCTATTTCGAAATGGGCCTATCAGATACGCCGTGCCGAAGATGTGGCGTGGGCTGTCAGCCGCGCCTTTTATATAGCACGCACCGGACGACCAGGACCTGTAGTTCTTGACTTTGCTAAGAACGCGCAGACGGAGGAGTTTGACTGGGAGCCCAAGAAGGTGGACTTCGTGCGCTCATATGTGCCTTACCCCAAACTCGACGACGAAGCCCTGCGCCAGGCCGCAGAGTTGATTAACAACGCCAAGCGCCCCTTGGCGCTCGTAGGACAGGGCGTGGAGTTGGGCAATGCGCAGGAAGAACTGAAGGCTTTCCTCGAGAAGGCCGACATTCCCGCCGGCCGCACCATGCTGGGACTGAGTGCCCTGCCCTCTGACCACCCGCTGAACGTAGGTATGCTGGGCATGCACGGCAACTACGCCGTCAACCTGAAAGAGCAGGAGTGCGACGTGCTCATAGCCATCGGCATGAGGTTCAGCGACCGCGTGACGGGCAACACCAAGACTTATGCCAAGCAGGCAAAGATTATCCATCTGGACATCGACCGCTCGGAGATAGACAAGAACGTGAAGACCGACGTTGCCGTGGTGGCCGACTGCAAAGAGTCGCTGCCAGCGCTGACGGCTCTAATCCATGAGAACTACCACGGCCAGTGGCGCGACTCGTTTAAGCCCTTAGACGAGAAGGAGCGCCTAAAGGTGATAGAGCCGGCCATCCATCCCAAGGAGGGGCCGCTGCTGATGGGCGAGGTGGTGAACGCTGTAGCCCAGCAAGCCAATGACGACGCTATACTGGTGACGGATGTAGGGCAGAATCAGTTGTTTGCCACCCGTTACTTCAAGTATCACCATAAGCGCAGTATCTGCACCAGTGGTGGATTGGGAACGATGGGCTACGGCATGCCCGCAGCCATTGGCGCCACCTTCGCCGCCCCTCATCGGCAAGTGTGCTGCTTCATGGGCGACGGCGGATTTCAGATGTGCATCGAGGAGCTGGGCACCATCATGGAGCAGCAGACTCCGGTGAAGATGATTCTGCTTAACAACAACTACCTGGGCAACGTCCGCCAGTGGCAGGACATGTTCTGGATGCGCCGCAAGTCGTTTACCAAGATGCAAAACCCCTGCTACGAGCTGATAGCTCAAGGTTATGGCATTCCGTATCAGGCAGTTACCACCCGCGAGGATCTGGAAGCAGCCGTCAGCAGGATGCTTGCCACCGATGGGCCGTTTATTCTGGAGTGTGCCATCAAGGAGGACGACGACGTGCTGCCGATGACGCCGCCGGGTATGAATGTCAACGATATGATGCTGGAGATATAAGCTATGGAAGATAACAAGCTATACACCTTATTAGTTTATTCTGAGAATGTTGCCGGTATTCTGAACCAGATAACGGCTGTGTTTACCCGCCGCCAGGTGAACATTGAGAGCCTGAACGTGAGCGCGTCAAGCATTCCAGGCGTGCATAAGTACACCATCACCGCCTGGAGCAACGAAGACCAGATTCTGAAGATTACGCGGCAGATAGAGAAGAAGATTGACGTGGTGAAGGCCAATTACTTCACTGACGACCAGTTGTTTATCCGCGAGACGGGGCTCTACAAGCTATCGACGAAGAAGGTGCTTGAGAACCCGGAAATATCGCGCACCGTGCGCCGCCACGATGCAAGCATCACCGAGGTAAACCCCACCTACACCATCGTGATGAAGAGCGGCAAGACGGATGAGATTATCTCCCTGTTCCGCGCCTTAGACGAGTTCGACTGCGTGTTCCAATACACGCGCTCCGGCCGCATCGCCGTCACCCGCGGCAAGCAGGAGCAAGTGAGCGAATTCTTAGAGCAGAGAGAAATGAATCATTAGTAGTATTCAGAGGTGAGAGGTGAGAAGTAAGAGGTGAGAGATATGCCAGACGCTTTGGTATACTCTCACCTCTTACTTCTCACCTCCTAAATCAGAAGTAGCGCTCACTCTCGGGGCTATGACAATAGCTGGTGCCGTCGAAACAGTGAGTACAGACCTTGCATTTAGGCATGCCGATGGACTCGATGAGGTCTTCGAGCTTGGCAAACTTCAGCGTCGAAAGACCTAAACGACGCGCAATCTCGGCCACCATGCGCTGATACTGCGGGGAGTCGGTCTGTGCATACTTCTCCAAATTGGCTTTGTCGTCGCCCTCAAAGTCGCGGATAATCTGTCGAGTGATCAGCTCCATGTCGGTCTTCGACGAGGTGAAGCCGATGAAGGGACAACCATAGACCAACGGCGGACAAGAGATGCGGCAGTGCACCTCCTTGGCACCATACTCAAAGAATGTGCGCACATTGTCGCGAAGCTGTGTGCCGCGGACGATAGAGTCGTCGCAGAACACTACACGGCGGTCTTTCAGCAGTGCACCATTGGGAATAAGCTTCATCTTAGCCACCAGGGAGCGACGCGACTGGTTGCCGGGTGTGAAGGAGCGTGGCCATGTAGGCGTGTACTTCAGCACAGCGCGCTCGTAGGGCACACCCTTTCCCTCAGCATAGCCTAAGGCCATGCCCACGCCGCTGTCAGGGACACCGCAGACGCAGTCAACCTCGGTGTCGTCGGCCTGGCCCATCATGCGACCGTTCTTCTCGCGGACAGCCTCCACATTGATGCCCTCATAGTCGCTGGCGGGAAATCCGTAGTAGACCCAGAGGAAGGAGCAGATTTGCTCGCGCTCAAAGGCGGGCTGCAACACCTCTATGCTGTCATGGCGGAGGCGTACGATTTCACCGGGCCCCAAGTCGCGCACCACTTTGTAGTCGAGGTTGGGAAAGCTCGCCGTCTCGCTGCTCACGGCGTGAGCCCCGTCCTTACGGCCGATGACGATGGGCGTACGACCGAGGAAGTCGCGGGCGGCGATGATGCCGTCCTCGGTGAGGATGAGCATGGAGCAGGAGCCCTCAATCTTGCGGTAGACATTGTTGATGCCTTCGACGAAGGTGTTGCCCATGTTGATGAGCAGGGCCACCAATTCTGTCTGATTGATATTGTTAGCCGACATCTCGCTGAAGTGCATGCGCTGGGCCAGCAGCTCATCGGCAATCTCGCGCTGGTTGTTGATCTTGGCCACCGTCACCACCGCATAGCGTCCCAGATGGGAGTTGACGATGATAGGCTGCGGGTCAGTATCGCTGATGATGCCCAAGCCCTGTTTACCATGAAACGAGTCGAGTTCGTCTTCGAAGCGTGAGCGGAAGTAGTCGCGCTCCAATGAGTGGATGCTGCGGTTAAAGCCCCTTTCAGGGTCGAATGTTACCAGTCCGGCACGCTTGGTGCCAAGATGTGAATTATAATCGGTGCCGTAAAACAGGTCGTTGACACACTCCTTGTCGGCTATGCAACCAAAGAAGCCTCCCATAATGATTGAAGTTTAAATGTTGTAATGTTGAGGGGTTGAGATGTTGAGGGGTTGGCAGGTTATTTAAAATAATAAAGGAACGACGCTATGCCCTCAAGAGCCGGTTTGCGTTGTCCCTCTATCTCAATCTTAAACTCTATCTCACTTTTGCAGATACCACGCAGGTTCTGGATGTTATGCAGCTTAGTGACCAAACGTATGCGTGAGCCGGTAATGACAGGCTGTCCGAAGCGCATCTTGTCCATGCCATAGTTGACGAGCATCTTGATGTTGTTGACCTCGATAATCTGATTCCACAGGTAGGGTATGAGCGACACTGTCAAGTAACCATGGGCAATAGTTGATTGGTACTGACTTTCTTTCTTGGCACGCTCCACATCGACGTGAATCCATTGATGGTCGAGGGTGGCGTCGGCAAAGAGGTTGATGCGTTCTTGGTCTACTTGCAGCCAGTCGGAGGCGCCAAGCTCCTCGCCTAAATGAGCTGCAAATTCGTCGTAGCTGTTAATGATTAGTTTTCCCATATCGTGTTTTGTTGCTTTGTTTGTCTGTTGTTGCTAAGTGTTTCACTGTCCGGTTGCTGTTGTTGTCACTTGTCGCG
>OCTW011456757.1_pt1 | contig 15583 bp, 16 predicted proteins | sample 1539671 | NCBI WGS metagenome assembly OCTW01 (sample SAMN02144230, study PRJEB22623) | gut metagenome | biome: sheep rumen | host: Ovis aries | place: New Zealand
ATATGATATAGATTATCATACTTCGATTGAAGAATTATTATTTAATTTAGATGAAATATTAAATGAAAATGATTATGAAGATCTAGAAGAAGTATCTAATAGTATAGCTGAATTTAATTATTATCATAATACAAAAAAATAAGAGCTTAGCTCTTATTTTTATTTTACTATAATTGTTTTTGTTAATGTACCAAGATCTATATCTTTATATGTTATATTATATTTTACTGTATAATTACCATTTTTAGTGAATGTTACAACATTGTTGCTTGTAGAACATCCATCTGAATTACAACTCTTTGATACACTTATTTTGCAACTACTTGCAATATTTTTTCCATTATTATTAATTACAGAAATTGTATTCATATCGTCTTGTAAATTAAATGTTACAGATTTTCCAGGTTCAAGAGATAAAGTTGTAGTAGTTTCAGCCATACTTATATTATAATTTGATGGTACTATAGTAGATATATCTCCTTGTACATCAACTGAAGCACCAGTACTTGTTGTAATTCCATTATTTTGATATTTAGTTTTAACAAAATATGTTGTATCATCTGCTTGTTTATTAACAGTATATGTTGTTGATGTTGTAAATCCTAAAACATAGGAATCACCAGTATCATTATCTCTAGCAGATACTTCATAACCAAATGCTCCATTAGCAGCTTGCATTTCTGCAAATTTTTCTTCTATATGTTGTGCATATAAAACTTTATAGTATTCTTTAAAATAATCAAGAGAAGTTGATTTAGGTTCAGAAGCTGCTTTCCAACTAAGTGTAATTTTGTTTCCATTATCCTTAACAGATAAACCAGTTACATTATCTAATCTATTATATCTAATTGAACTAGTACCTGGTTCAGTACCAGCTTTACAATATTCAGTTACTTTCATATCATCAGGAGTATTCTCTCCAGGTAATTGAACTGGATAAGTTTCCTTTTCTACAGTTACTCTAACAATTGAACTGGGAACATCAAATGATTGTTTTTTATTTCTATCTGATATTGCATCAACTATTCTTCTATATAAGTTATTTTTGATATAACCACCAGTATTATAGTAACCAGGAACTGGAGTATCATATCCATACCATAATGCTACAGATATTTCTGGAGTATATCCAGCAGTCCATAAGTCATTAATTGCACTTGATGGGAATCCATTTTCACGTAATACTTCATCTGGATAGTTAGTAGTACCTGTTTTAGCAGCTAAGCTAACACCAGGAACTGTACCACCTATATTTCCATAACTTTCAACAGCATATAATAATACATCTGTAATCATATATGCAGTCGCATCTGACATAACTCTAGTTGTTTTATTTTTTAAATTAACTGTTTTTCCAGAATCAATATATTCTATTTTAGAAACAGAATAAGGTTTTGTGAAATAACCACCATTACCAAATGCAGCATATGCACCTGCTAATTGAACTGGGTTTGTTCCATTAAATGCTCCAAGAGCGTGAGCTTCATGTAATCCACCTTCACTATCTATTTCAGGAGTCATTCCTAAATTAGTAACAAACTCTTTTATTTTTGCATTATCTACAGCTTGGAATGCCTTAACTGCAGGAATATTTCTAGATTCTGCTAATGCCTTTTTAAGTGTTATAACACCTTGATATCCGCCATCCCAGTTCTTTAATCTAGCACCAGAACTATATGTATATGGGCCATCAAAGAATGGAGTAGACTCACAGAAATTATTATATTCAATTGCAGGACCATAGTCGAATAATGGTTTTGCAGTAGATCCAATTTGTTTATTAATCATAGTGGCAAAATTAAACATTCTTTCACCATTTCTATTTCTTCCACCACCAATAGCTAATATTTCACCTGTTTGTGTACTAACAACACCAACACCAGCTTGGATATATGGATCTTGCCATTCCCATGTTGATCCATTCATAATATCATTTAATACATTTTGTTTGCCTGAATCTAAAGTAGTATAAATTTTCATTCCTGTTGTATATGGACTTTTCTTAGTTTTTTCTTCAACTTCATCTAATACAATATCTATAAATGATTGATATGGATTAGATCCATTTTCTGGATTTGAAGATCTAAGAAGTGACTCAATTGGAATAGAAGCAGCCATTTCTTCTTCTTCCTTAGTAATATATCCGTGTCTTCTCATTAAATATAAAACTGTATCTCTTCTTTCCTTAGTAGCTTCAGGATATCTATATGGATCATATGATGAAGGAGCTTGGAATAATCCTGCTATTATAGCAGCCTCTGATAGATTTATATCAGAAACTGATTTACCAAAATAACTTTGACAAGCTTGTTCAACACCATAAGAACTATTTCCTAAGAATGGAGTATTAACATAATATTCTAATATTTCCTCTTTTGAATAATTTTTTTCTAATTTAAATATAGAAATATATATATCAGTAAATTTTCTTGAAATTGTTTGCTCAGTATCAGTGAAGTTATTTTTAACTACTTGCATTGATATTGTAGATCCACCACCTGCATTACCATGTCCAGTAATTTTATTAATCACTTGTCCAGCAGCAGCTCTAGTAAATCTAGGTAAGTCAAAACCATTATGTTGATAATATCTTGAGTCTTCTGTTGCAATAATTGCATCTACTAAAACTTGTGGTAAATCATCATATGCAACTTTTTTTCTCTTTTCTAAACCAATCTTTGCTATTTGATTACCATCTCTATCATAAATAATAGATGATTCAGCACGGTATAAGTTATCTGGATCAAAATCAGGTGCATTAATAACAATATATATCGAAAATATTATTGCACCAATTAATGCTAATAAAATAAATAATAACATAGCATTAAATAACCATTTAAATATTTTTCTTTTTTTTCTCTTATATTTTTTCATATCTTCTTCATTCGCTACTGCTTTTTTAGCTTTCGCGATTTTACCTCCAATTATTCTATAAATTACTATAAATAGTAGCCATAATATAATTACAACTAGTCCAAATAAAATTTTTCTTATAAAAGCAAGAATAGTAAGTGCTAAAAACAAGATATTTATTATAGTAAAAATTTTATGAGACATTACATAATTAATTATTGACTTAAATGCTTTTTTAAAATCAATTTTTCTTTTTAACTTAGTCTTTTTCTTATTCCCTTTACTTAATTCACTTACAACAGATTCTAATTTACCGTCATTTTTCTTTTTCTTTATCATATATACACTCCTATATAAATTTATCTACAATACTTAAATAATCTACTATTGGATTATATCCGTCTTTTATTAAAAATCCTTTTTCTTCTATATAGGATAGAGGAATAGATTTTTTAATATTATTTTCAAAATAATTAATAAAATCTCTAGTAAAAATTAAGAATGTTTTATTTATTGTAGTAAATCTAATAATTATAAAAGATATACCACCATGTTCTATTATTCTTACTAAATGTTTTATTTGGTGTTTATGAATATTACTTATTGGAAATGAAGTTTTTGATTTAGTTTCCTTAGCTTCAAAGTCAATATATTTTCCTTTATATATCCCATTATAATCAGTAGTAGAGGGTATCTCATAATAACCTTCAGTAATTTTATTCTTTGAATAATCTACTTTTACTGCCTTTATTGGGGTAGGTTTTTTATATATAACTGCAATATCATTATCTAAATAATATTTATTAGATAAATTGATATCACTTTCTAGGGTCATACCTCTATTTCCATATTCTATGTGTGTTCTATTTGTATGTTCTTTTTTATTTGGATAATTCATATATTCACCTTATATAATTATACTATATTTTTTCATTAATTAATAGTTTAAATTTTAAAAAAATAAATTGTTATTGTTTGTCGAATCTCTTTTTATTTATATTTCATTGTTTTATCATATATTTGGAGGAAAATATGGAAAAATTATTTATAAATTATTTAATGAATAATATAATTGATGATGTAAATGATACTAAGCAAAATATCAATTTGATTGTAAGTGAAAAAAGAAGAGAGTTCATTGACAAAAAACATTAATATTTATATAATTATTTGTAGGTGATTAATTTGAAAAACGAAGTTGTGTTAAACCCTGAAACATTATATAACTGGGATTTTAAAATTGATGCTAGAGGATATAGACCTCAAGAAGTAGACAAAGTACTTGATATGGTGATAAGCGATTATAAAGCTTATGATAGAAAAGTAAAAGCTCTTGAAGAGAGAATTGCCTTATTAAATGAAGAAATTTTAGATTTGAAACATCAACTTAGATCTGCTAATGAAAGAGAAGAAATATATAAGAGTAGTGATAAAGAAATTACTAATCTTGATATTTTAAAAAGAGTATCAAATCTAGAAAAGATTATATACGGTAAGAAAGAACAATAATTTTTTAGTCAAACGCTGCATTTTAAACGTAATGTAGAGGAAAGTCCATGCTCACACTGTTCTGCGATGACAGTAGTGCCTGTGTATAGGGAATAAATAACCTATAGTAGTTTGCTTTGCAAGCTAACGGCGAAGATTAATCCTAAGGTTTTACTATGGATTAATTTTCATAAAGTGCCACAGTGACGAATCTTTTTTGAAAAGAAAAGAATGAAACGTTGGTAAACCCCGCAAGTGAGAAATCCAAAATTTGGTAGGAGAACTTCCTTGAGAGAATTGAATCAAATGGGAAGATGAGTAATCATAGATAAATGTTTGACACTCTTTTGAGTACAGAACATGGCTTATTAAAAATTATTATTTATTAAGGAGTGAAAAAGAATGAAAGAATTAGGAGAAAAATTTAAGGAAACAAGAGAGAAAACTGGCATAAGTTTAGAAGAAGCTGCTGTTGACTTAGGTTATAAAGTATCTCAATTAGAAGAAATAGAAAATGGTAATTATAAAGATTTTAAAGATAAATTTTTATTGAAAACTATAATATCTGATTATGCTAAATATTTAGGATTTGATCCTGAAGAAGTAATAGATGAATTTAATACTTTTGTATTTGAATCTACATCTAAAATACCAATTGATGAAATAGCTAAAGCAAGTAAGAATGCACCAAAAGATACTGATGATCAAATTGCATCTCCATATACTGCTATTGAGGAACCAAAAAAGGTACCATTAATTATAATAATTTCATTGGTTGCTTTATTGGTCGTATTTTTAGGAATATTATGCTATAACATATTCTTTAAAGATTCAGGAAGTTCATCTTTTGATGTATCTTATATGGTGGAGGAAGTTTATGAAAACTGTTAATAAAAATTTACCTAACAATTTAACTAAAATAAGAATAGTATTATCAATTATTATAATTATATTAATGTTATTTCCGTTTGATATGGTAAACGTTAATTTTCCAAAATACTTAATTAATGGTAATGTTGTATTAGATTTAAAATTAGTAATAGTTGCAGTATTATTTGTAATAGCATCATTAACTGATTTTTTTGATGGTAAAATAGCAAGAAAATATAATTTAGTTAGTGATTATGGTAAAGTAATGGATGCAATTGCAGATAAAATATTAGTTAATGGGTTATTAATAATATTATGTGGTCAAGGATATATTCATCCTATTATACCTACAATTATAATATTAAGAGATACTATAACTAATACATTTAAAATGATTGCTGGAAATAACGGTGAAGTTGTAGGAGCAATTAAGACAGGTAAATTTAAAACAGCATTTTTAATGATTGGATTAACATTAAAACTAATTGGTAATCTACCTATGGAATTAATAAACATTTCATTAGATGACTTTTTCTTAATAACAGCTACAGTTTTATCTGTAATTTCTGGAATTGAGTATTATAATTTATATAAAAAATATTTCAAAACTGAATAAAGAATTTTGCAAAAATTCTTTTTTTTTATGTATTTAAAGGATTTTTGCAGCATTTTGTTAACAACAAACAAATGTTTGAAAAAGACTTGATTTATTATTTTTTATATGTTATAGTATTATTGTATTCAGTTAGGAGGATAGGAAAAATGGCAAAGACTAATACAGAAAATAATGATAGAGATAAGATATTATCTCAAGTATTATCTGATATAGAAAAACAATTTGGTAAAGGAGCAGTAATGAAATTAGGAAGTGATTCTCATTTAGAGATAGATGCTGTTTCTAGTGGCTCATTATCATTAGATATTGCTTTAGGAATTGGAGGATATCCTAAAGGAAGAATTATTGAAATATTTGGACCAGAATCAAGCGGTAAAACTACTTTTGCATTACATGCAATTGCAGAAGTGCAAAAACAAGGTGGTAGAGCTGCATTTATAGATGCAGAACATGCTTTAGATCCAGTTTATGCAAAAAATTTAGGAGTTAATATAGATGAATTATTATTATCTCAACCTGATACAGGAGAACAAGCATTAGAAATTTGTGATGCTTTAGTTAAAAGTGGTGCAATTAGCATTGTTGTAATTGACTCAGTAGCAGCTTTAGTTCCACAAGCAGAAATAGAAGGAGAAATGGGAGATAATCATGTTGGGTTACAAGCTAGATTAATGTCACAAGCATTAAGAAAATTATCTGGAACTATAGCAAAGACAAATACAATTGCTATATTTATTAACCAATTAAGAGAAAAAGTAGGAGTATTATTTGGAAATCCTGAAACTACTACTGGTGGAAGAGCATTAAAATTCTATTCTTCAATCAGACTAGATGTTAGAAGAACTGAGCAAATTAAACTTGGAGATAATGTTGTTGGTAGCTATACAAAAGTAAAAATCGTAAAGAATAAAGTAGCACCACCATTTAAGTCTGCAAATATTGAAATTTTATATGGAACAGGTGTTAGTAAAGAAGGCGAAATTGTTGATTTAGCAGCGGAAGATGGTATATTAGAAAAGAGTGGATCATGGTATTCATATAATGGCGAAAAGATTGGTCAAGGTAGAGAGACAGTTAAAGCTTTATTAAAAGAAAATAAAAAGCTAGCTACTGAACTTGAAAATAAGATTAGAGAAAAACATGGATTACCATTATTAAAATAAAGAAGATTTAATCTTCTTTTTATTATTCTTATATGTTATAATTTTATTGTGTAATAGAGGAGAAATATATGTGCGGTATAGTAGGATTTGTAGGAAAAAATAAAGAATCAAAGAAAATTATTGAATCTATGACAAACAAACTAATACATAGAGGACCTGATGATTTTGGTTATTATATTGATGAGTTTTGTGCATTAGGTCATAGAAGATTATCGATTATAGATTTAAATACTGGTAAGCAACCAATATCTGATGGTAAATATACTATAGTATTTAATGGTGAAATATATAATTTTTTAGAATTAAAAGAAGAATTAAAAAAGAAATATAAATTTAAAACTAAGACTGATACCGAAGTAATACTTAAAGGTTATCAAGAGTGGGGTACAGATGTCCTTAAGAAATTAAGAGGAATGTTTGCAATTGCTATTTGGGACAATAAGAAAAAAGAATTGTTTCTAGCACGCGATCAATGGGGAATTAAACCATTATATTATTATAAAAATGGTAATACATTCATGTTTGCTTCTGAAATAAAAGCATTATTAGAACACCCAGATTTTGTAAAAGAATTTAATGGAGATATATTATCTGCATATTTATGTTTTAATTCTGTTCCTACTGAAGAATCATTCTTTAAAGGTGTATTTAAACTAAAACCAGGTCATTATCTTTTATATAAAAAAGGTGAGTGTACAATAGAAAGATTCTTTAAATTAGAATTTGATGAGACTAAGCAAGATGAAGAGGAAATAGTAAAAAAGATTCAAAATGCTATGGTTGACTCTGTAGAACATCATAAAATAGCCGATGTTGAAGTAGGTTCATTCTTAAGTTCAGGAGTAGATTCTTCATATGTAGTTTCATTATTGAAACCTAATAAAACATTTACTGCTTCTTTTGAAACAAAGTATTCTAAGTATGATGAAATAAAATATGCTAAAGATTTATCTGATAAACTTGGTATTGATAATAAATCATATATAATTACTAAGGAAGAATATTTAAAAGAATTTCCAAAGATTATGTATTATATGGATGAGCCACTAGCTGATCCTTCTGCAATAGCATTATATTTTGTTGCTAAAGAAGCATCTAAACATGTAAAAGTAGTAACATCTGGAGAAGGAGCTGATGAATTATTCTGTGGCTATGGAGACTATAGAGAAGAAGTTGATCATGCTTGGTACAATAAAATTCCATATCCAATAAGACATATTTTTGGTATGATTTTTAGTCATTATAAATTCCAGGAAATAAAGGGAATTAACTTCTTATATAGAAGGGGTCAAAAATTAGAAAATTACTTTATCGGAGATGGTAAAGTATATACTGATCAAGAAGCAAATAAAATCGTTAAATTAAAAAATCAAATAAAGACTAAAGATATAACAAAACCATATTATGAAGAATATAAAGACTCATCAAATACTGTAAAAAGACAAGTAATAGACTTCTATTTCTGGTTAATAAATGATTATTTAACTGCAGTAGATAGAAATACAATGATATTCTCTTTAGAAGCAAGAACTCCATTCTTAGATAAAGAAGTATTTAAAGTAGCTTCTACTTTGAATCTAGAAGAAAAAGTAAACAAGGAAACAACTAAAGTAGCACTTAGAAAAGCAGCTAAAGATGTAATTCCTAATACGAATTATAAAAAACCTAAGTTAGGGTTTCCTGTTCCTTTAAGAGAATGGATTAGAGAAGATGAATTATATAATGAAATAAAAGAAAAATTTAATTCTAAAATTGCAGAAAAATATTTTGATCAAAAATATATAATCAAACTTTTAGATAAACATAAATCTGGTAAAGTTGATTGTTTTAAAAAGGTATGGACTATATATACATTTATAATTTGGTATGAACAATATTTTGGTGAGATTTAATCTCACCTTTTTATTTTTTGTTCTATTGACTTTATATCAAATAAACTTTATACTAGAAGTGTATATTTAATATACAAATTAATGGAGGAAAATATGGAACAAAAATTATTGTTTTCCATATTTGGGTTACTTTTTGGAGTAATTATAACAGTTATAGTTACATTTATTTTACTAAAATCAAAAGAAAAAAAATCTGATAATATAATTGAGAAAGCTAAAAAAGAAGCTGAAAAATATAAAAGAGATTCAATATTAGAATTAAAAGAAGAACAACTTAGAGTAAAACAAGATTTCGAAAAAGAAATGAAAGAAAAGAAAGAAGAAGCAAAAGAACTTGAAGAAAGAATGCAAGCTAGAGAAAACAATATTGATAGAAGGGATCAATTGCTTCAAGATAGAGAAAATTTATTATCAGAGAAAGAAAATAGTATTATCCAAAGACAGAAGGAACTACAAAATTTGGAAGATAAGAAGAATGAATTAATTAAGCAGGAAGTAGAAAAATTAGAAAAGATTTCTGGCTTAACTAAGGAACAAGCTAAAAAAAATATAATGGCAATTGTTGAAGAAACAATGACTAAGGAAATTGCAGCTTATATTAAAGATAAGGAAGCAGAAGCTAAACTTGATGTTGATAAGAAAGCAAAAGAGATGCTAGTAAGTTCAATGCAAAAATATTCTTCTGATGTTACTAATGAAGTAACAGTATCAGTTATTACATTACCTAACGATGATATGAAGGGTAGATTAATTGGTAGAGAAGGAAGAAATATTAGAACTATCGAAGCAGTTACAGGAGTTGATTTAATAATTGATGATACTCCAGAAGCAATAGTTATTTCAAGTTTTGATCCATTAAGAAGAGAAATTGCAAAAGTAACTATTGAATCACTAATTAAGGATGGAAGAATTCATCCAGGTAGAATTGAAGAATTGTATGATAAGACTTGTGAAGATTTTAAGCAAACTATTAGAGAAAAAGGAGAAGAAGCTGTATTTAAACTAGGTTTAGGTAAAGTTGATCCTGAATTAATCGAATTAATAGGTAAATTATACTTTAGAACAAGTTATGGTCAAAATGTATTACAACACTCAATTGAAGTAGCTAATTTAGCTGGTATTATGGCTGGAGAAATTGGTGAAAATGTAACACTTGCTAAAAGAGCAGGATTATTACATGATATTGGTAAAGCAATTGACTTCGAAGTTGAAGGTAGCCATGTTGATTTAGGTGCTAATATTGCTAAGAAATATAACGAAGATAAAGTTGTATTAAATGCAATTATGTCACATCATGGTGATTGTGAACCAACTAGTATTATTTCAGAATTAGTTGCTATAGCAGACTCAATAAGTGCATCTAGACCAGGGGCAAGAAATGATTCATTAGAAAATTATATTAAGAGATTACAAGATCTTGAAGAAGTTGCTAATGGATTTGATGGCATTGAAAAATCATATGCTGTTCAAGCTGGTAGAGAATTAAGAGTAATTGTTAAACCTGAAGAAATAGATGAATTATCATCAGTAAAACTTGCTAGAGATATCAAGAATAAGATTGAAGATAATCTTCAATATCCAGGAACAATAAAAGTTGTTTTAATTAGAGAAACAAGAGTAATAGAAGAAGCAAAATAATGCTTCTTTTTTTATTTGACTAACATATTATTTATTAGGTGGAACATGAATAGCGTGATTAATTATTTTTATGAAATGAATATAATAGATATTTATAAGTGTAATGATGAATATATATTTAATTATAATAGTAATACATATAAATTCATAAGGTATGATAGAAATATCGAAGAACTAAATGGAATATTAGAAATCTCCAGCGAATTAAGAAAAAGAAATGTTATAACAAATGAGTTAATCTATAATAGATTTAATAGTTATCTTACAAATTTAGATGGAGAATTATATATTCTTATTAAAGAAAAAATAAGAGAATATGATATTAGTCTTAATGATATAATATATATTCAAAATAATACATTAAACATTTCATTAAATAGGAATATCTATAAAAGAAATTATATAGAATTATGGGCAAATAAAATAGATTTTTATGAGAAAAAGTCTATTGATTTAAATAAGTATGAATTAATAAATAAAAGTCTTGATTACTATATAGGTTTAGGTGAGAATGCAATAACATATTTAAGAAATAATGGGGTAAAAACAATTAATCTAGTTCTTTCTCATAGAAGATTAAATGATTTTTATAATCCATTAAATTATATTTTAGATAGTAGAGCTAGAGATGTTGCTGAATATATAAAGATACACTTCTTCTATGACGATATATCAGAAGACGTGATTATATCAATGTTAAGATCTATTAACTTTAATAGAGAAGAATATATTCTATTTATTGCGAGAATGCTATATCCCACTTATTATTATGATTTGATTGATAAAATTATATTTTCTGATGGAGATGAAGAAATAATAAAAAAAGTTACTATTAAAGGCGAAGCATATATTAAATTGATTAAAGATTTATTTATTTTTATTAATTATAATCTAAGAATGAATATTCCTGTAATCGAATGGATAATAAAAAAATAGCTAATTATTAGCTATGCTTTTAACTTCTAATACTTCAGGAATTTCTGATGTCAATATGCTTTCAATTGTGTCTTTTATTTCAGAATCACCATATTCACAATTTGCGCATGATCCAATTAACTTTACATACACTATTCCGTTTTCATATTTAATAAATTCTATATCTCCACCGTCACTTATTAAGAAAGGACGTACTTTATCAATAACAAATTTTATGTGATCAATTATATCCATCAAATCACTCCCAAAATAATTATACAATAATATGAAAATAATTTCAAAAAATGTTATTTATAGTGGTATAATTATGACAGGTGAAGAAAATGGAATATAATGTAAATGATGTAATTTATGTTACAATAGCATCAGTTACACCATATGGAGCATTTGTTAATGCTGAGAATGGGTATACTGGATTAATCCATATTTCTGAGATAACAGGTAAATATATAAAAGATATTTCAAAATATTTTAAAATAGGAAATATCGTTGAGGTTGTAGTAATAGGAATAGATAGAGAAAAGAAACAACTAAATTTGAGCACAAAGGGAATTATGCCTACAGAGGATATTCAAAATGAACTTGTTGAGGATGAGATAGGATTTGAAAATTTAATGGAAAAATTGCCAGAATGGATAAATGAAACGAAAAAAGAGATAGAAAATAGAGATATTTAGTAAAAATGTAAAAAAAAAGGTTTTTTTCATTGACAAAACAATGCAAAATTGTTATTATTTATATTGTCAATGAAAGACATGGATTCTTAGCTCAGTTGGTTAGAGCATCTGCCTTACAAGCAGGAGGTCGAAGGTTCGAGTCCCTCAGAGTCCACCATTTTTTATGCCGAAATAGCTCAATTGGTAGAGCAACTGACTTGTAATCAGTAGGTTGAGGGTTCGATTCCTTTTTTCGGCACCACTTTTTTGGGAAGGTAGCGAAGTGGCTAAACGCGGCAGACTGTAAATCTGTTCCTTACGGTTCGATGGTTCGAATCCATCTCTTCCCACCAGTGTGTTGCCTTGTAGCCAAGTGGTAAGGCATCAGACTTTGACTCTGACATGCGCTAGTTCGAATCTAGCCAAGGCAGCCATTTAAAATGTCTCGTTAGCTCAGCCGGTAGAGCACTTGACTTTTAATCAAGGGGTCATGCGTTCGAATCGCATACGAGACACCAATTTTAAAATGAACACTGACGCATGTCAGTTTTTTTGTGCACAAAAAAAGGAATTATAGAATTCCTTTTTTTTAATAATTAGTTAAAATTATTTATCTTCGCCTGGTTTGTTTACTACTTTTTTAGGTGCAGTATATTTTGCATTTCCAAAAGCAAGAATTGATAAACCAACAACTGGAACTAAAGCGATTAAAACACCAAATCCAGTTCCTTTTCCGAATGTTTTAGCTAATCTGATTCCTAACCAGATTTCTACAAAGATTACGAATGCTAAGTATACTAATAAACCTAAGAAAGGTATAATGCATACTGCTCCACCGAACACAACACCTAGAATCCAAATTGGATTAATTCCAGCCATTTCAAATTCAGCAAATAAATTGTGTCCTGGGATTAAAGCTTCGTATCCTTTTCTTCCAGCCTTTTTGAATACTTTGTATAGAGCTACTAGTTCAACAACAGCAGCAGCAATTGCAATAATATAAACGAAAATCATTGCAATACCGAATCCAGCTAATATTCCGCCTAAAGCTTCTGTACCAGCTGTATTAGTGCTGATTAAACTATCAGATCCATAACTAGTTCCATAATTTGAATACATTCTAACTCCTCCTATCTACATTCATTATATCATAATTTTTATAAAATAGAATACTTATTTTTAATTTTATTTAAAAATAAAATATTGAATAACAATATGTTTCTTTTCATATAATTTAGTGGTGAAAAATAATGGAAATAAAAGTTGAAGGAAAAAGTAAGAAATATGCTAATTCTTTAAAAGAATGTTATTGTGGAAAAGATAGTGATTTAACTTCGTTTTTACTATTTAAATATGAATATATATATTTTAATAAGGATGATAAAAATTTCTCACTAAATATGAATAAACTTTCAAATGATTCTCTAATACATCTGGAGGTTTTTGGAAAATTGATTTCTTTACTTGGAGAAAAACCAGAATTAGTTCCTATTAAAAATATAGAAAAATTTTTCTTAAATGATAAAAATGTTTTACTAGAAGTAAATATTAGACTTATTAAACAAAAAATAATTTTATATACAGAAAAAATAAATGAAATTAATGATCATTTTATCAAAGATATACTAGAAAACTTTATTATTGAAGAAAGAAAAAATTTAAAAATATTAGAAATACTTCAATTAAAAAATAAGATAATAAAGCATTAATCTTGACTTAAGACTGATTGAATGCTACCATATTTTTAGAGGATAGGATGAAAAATAGAAGTGTTTTAATTAAGATTTTAATATTTGGTAGCATATTATTAATTCTACTATTATTAGTAGTTATTTTTTCTTTGGTTAGAATGTTTTTACCTACAAGAGAAGTGAAAAAAGACAATAAAAGGATTATTTCTAAGTCTTATCAACTGGATGAGATTGATAATATTTCATTTGATTTTAAAAAAGCCAATTCTTATTTTGAATTAAATGATAGTGAAGAATTATTAATTGTTCAAAATTCAAAAGAAGAAAAATTCCATTTAAATAGTAAAACTAAGAGAAACAATTTATATTTTGAGGAAGATAGTTACATAATTAATCCTCAAAAGAAAAAATATACAATATATATTCCTAAAAAATATTTGGGTAAAGTAACAATTATTAATGGTTTTGGTGATATCGATGAAAATGGTATTACTAATGATTTATATATTAATAATAATGCTGGAAAAGTTAATATAGAAAATTCTAGAAATATAAAAATTAAGGATGTATCTGGTAATGTATCTTTTGAAAACATAGAAGGAAACATTATTGCGGAAAGCTCAACAGGAAATATAAGTGTTAAAAATATTACAGGTATTACAAACATTGAGAGTATAACAGGTGATATTTCTATATCAAATTTTAATATAATAGGTGATTCATATTTTGAAAATGTTTCAGGTGACATTATCCTAGATATGGCAGATGGTTCTATATGTAAGATTAATGCCTCAAATGAGAACGGAAAGACAAAAATAGATGAAGATGCATGTGAAGATAAGATAAAAATGAATATAATAAATGTTAAAAATGTTACCGGAATTATAAAAATTTACTAAGTAAAAATAAAAAATATGTTATAATAACTATTGGAGTGTGATTAAAAATGAAAAAGACAAAAATTATTATTTTAGCATTAGTATTTGCATTTGCCTTCTTAATTGGACAAACTAACTGCTATGCAAAAAGTAAAGTAAATGTTTATTTATTTAGAGGAGAAGGTTGTCCTCATTGTGAAGAAGCTATTGAATGGTTTGATGATACTTTATCTAAAGATGAAGAATATTCAAAATACTATGATTTAGTTAAATATGAAGTATGGTATGATCAAGATAATGCTGAATTAATGGATAAAGTTGCTAAGGAATTAGGTACTGAAGCATCAGGAGTTCCATTTATTGTAATTGGAGATAAATATTTTAGTGGATTCTCTGCTACATCTTCTCCAGAAAAAATTAAGGAAGCTATTAAGGAGCAATATGATAATAAGGATTATCAAGATGTTGTAGAAGCTGTAAAAAAAGGATCTTCTATAGAGAAGAAGAACGATAATAGTTCAATTTTACCTATAATAATTGCTTCTGTAGTTGCAATTGTTACAGTTTTAGCGCTAGTATTCTTTACAAAAGAAAAATAATAATATAAAATAGACATTAGTCTATTTTTTATGACTCGTTGGTGAAGGGGTTTAACACACCACCCTCTCAAGGTGGCATTCATGGGTTCAAATCCCATACGAGTCACCATTTTATGATTTTGTCATAAAATAAAAAAAAGTATTGATATTTTAATAAAAATATTATATACTTAAGTAGTCCAAACAAAAGGGCAGATGGTGCTAGGTATATGCCTTAGTGGCGGAATTGGTAGACGCACAGGACTTAAAATCCTGCGGGAGTCAAATCCCGTGCCGGTTCAAGTCCGGCCTGAGGCACCA